>FLNV01000542.1_pt1 | contig 93201 bp, 74 predicted proteins | sample 1140351 | NCBI WGS metagenome assembly FLNV01 (sample SAMEA3878207, study PRJEB12797) | bioreactor metagenome | biome: Moose rumen | place: Sweden | collected 2011-10 | reverse complement strand
TGCTGCCGGCGTTCTCGATGGCTGTACGGCAGGCGGACAGAGCGGATGCGAAGTCCTCGTCCGACGTGGTGTTCTTCGACTCATATTCGGTTATCTTCTTGAGAGCCTCAGCCTTCATCAGGTCGTTGTCGAAACCATAGTACATAAGGGTGAAGTTGTCGAAGCAAGCCCAGTCGTTTTCAACGGCTTTCGACTGCTTCTCGATACCGATGGTCAGTCGCCCGTCGAGAACCACTATGTTCTTGATGGTGGTAAGATATACATTCTCTCCGCTGTCGAAGCAGGCAGCAGCGGCATCCTGGAAGTTAGGCACATAGCCGGCGGCTGTGCTGTAGTTCCAACCACCGGTCTCGGTCGTCTTAGCCTGGCTGTAGATGGAAGAGAGCTTCTGCATGCGGTTGTTGGCATAGAGGTAAGGCAGAAGTTGCTCGCTGCCGTTGTTGTGAGCGGCGGCGGCATTCGTGTTGCTGCCGTTGCGGTAGAAACCCTGGACGCTCAGCGAATACACACCATTTGGAATATCGGTGAGGGTCTGGGTTATGTTGTATTTCGCGGTGTTGAATTTCTCTGCCACCATGTTGTTGCGAAGATAGCTGTCGCCGGTTATATTGCCGCCGGTCTCGGTCACGTCGGGACCCCATACCTGACGGCCAGTGATGCGGTAGTCGCCGGTCAGAAAGTCGGGAGCCTGAATCAGGAACGAGGCGTCTATCGGATTCTCCTTCGTCGCTGAAGACAGCGTGGCGGTCAGGTCCTCCTTCGTCAGGAAGCGCCAACGGGTGTTGTCGTCTGTGCTGCTCGTCGCGTCAAGACGTGGAACCCACGGATGGGCGTTCGTCGGAGAATAGCCGAAGTAATTTGTGCCGTTGAACATCGTGTAGGTGCCGTTGACAGACGGCTCGATCGTCCATGTGCCGCTCTGATCCATATAACCGTCGGAAGGACGCAATGCCTTGCCGCTGCCCTGGATGCCGGTTACCAACGTGTAGGTGCCGTTGCTGCCGGTCACAGTGATGTCCAGTCCGTGCTTTGCCAATATGCAGCGGGTGCCCCAGTTGGCTCCTACTGATATATAATCTCCTGATGCTACATTCTGAATGTAGTAAGTGCCTGCTTTTAGAGGCTCCTGTGCGTGAAGGCTGATACTTACAATACCTCCCAGCAATGTTAACAGCAATTTCTTCATGTCGTCTTAATATTTAAGGCTTATAATTGTTATTTAGTTGATTTCCCTGATTTTTAGTAGTGGTATCCCACTGATTTTTAGTAGCGGTATCCACTGATTTTTAGTTGTGGTATTCCACTGATTATTTCAATGAAATTACAAATATAATAATTCTTCACATAAAAATCAAATCATTACAGAAATATCTGTAAAAATTTAAAAAACTTCCTATCCCTTCCAATGCATCATCAATTCTATCTCCTCCTTCCAGTGCCCGCTTATGATCACGTGGTGGTTGCCGATAGGATTGGTGAGGAAATATCTTGCCTGACTCGGGTCGTCAAGCCCCACAACCACCTGAGTGCGGCATAAGTCGGGCTTATATTCGTTGCGGAGCAGACGCCCCTCGGCTACAAACCAGCGTGACAGGTCGCCCGACACCTTGAAGACCGTCACATCGCCTTCGGCCATCTCACCGTGGATGCCCACTCCGATGCCCGATTCGAAATGGGTGTCGAAGTCATAGTGCTCCACCATGTTGAAAGGGATGGTGCAGTGGGCGAACACCATCTCCCCACGCTCCGGGTCGATAGACGAGGGATTGGCCTGAAAACCGGATTTGCCGGTCAGCGACTGCAATATCATCATGCTCAACATCGTGGGCACATCACCCTCGCAACCGCCGATAATCCCCTCCGCGTTCAGGCGGGCAAGCGCAAGGCAACCGGTGTTGTGAACCGCGGTAAGCAGGTCGAAGCACCTGATGGTCAGGCCACTCAGACTATGCGCGTCAACCAGCCGCTTCAGACCGCGGTAGATACGCTCGGCACCGGGCAAAGCCTCGCGGATTTCTTTGCGTGGACAAGGTTCTTCCGGCTCTCTCTCTTCCTCCGAGGAGTAGGCGCTGAGCAGCTCGTCCATGCTGATGGATTCCAGTTCCATGCCCAGAACTCTCTGAACGGCTGACGGGTCGTAAAGGCTGGAGATGAGCCAGTCCGACGGAGCGCCTATGATGCCCAGACGCTTCCCGCGCATATTCAGCAGCGCACTCGAAACCCTGTCGAGCACCTCGATGCGATGGCGAACATAATCGGCGGAGCCATGCAGAATCTCACCTCTCAAACCCTCCTGGTTCAGGTAAGACAATATCTCCATCGATGCGGCGAGTGAGTTGCTCTTACCAGATGTGAGCAGGTAGAACGGACCCTCGTAGCCCCTTCGGACCGAAGGCAGCAATTCCTTGAATATCCCCTCGGTGCCTCCTGTGCGGACGTAGATGAGGTTCAGCGGTGACTCTCCGAAACTGCTGTAGTCATCTCCTTTCAACTCGTAGCCTATACCGAGGCTGTCAAGAAAACTCTTTGTTAACGCCTCAACCGACTTCTCATCGTGAAGCGCAGATGTCAATGTGTATATCGATACTAACATAATATAATGATTTAAAGTTTGTTATTTTCTATATCTGTATGAAAACAGTCATACACTGTAGGGAAACCGTCATTATTTTATACCCTATATTCTCAGCCACTGTGGGGAAACCGTAAGGTTTCCTCTCCATCTCCTGAACCGCATCCCCCTCGTCAACCGAAATCCATTTTGTAATATTTTCTCATGGCAGTCTTGCCATATTTTGTGGGTTTTAAAAGCTTCAACCTCAATTTGTTGTACAACTCCACGACGTCCGTTCTCTTAGCTTCCACGCACTTCGCCACCGATTTAAAACCTTATTTTTTTTAAAATTAAAACCGCCATCTACACCATCCATTCCGTTGCTTCCACGCCCTGCCATCGACTTTAAAACCTTAATTTTAAAATCAAAAATCCATCCACATCTACAGCCCAACCAGTCTACTCGTCAACTAATCATCAACAAATTTACGAAAATTTATCTTTAGAACCAAAACACCCTGTTTATAACGTGAAAACAATATTAAAAAAACTTATAAATATTATTTTTTAATCAAAAATGATTAAATTTGCAAATTACTGATAAATGAATTCTTATGAAATCGTTAACTGTATTCTTGCTGTCAATGTTGCTGCCCATATGGGCAAATGCCCAAACCGGATCACCGGCTTTGCAACAACCACAACCGGCAAACAATGAAGTAGCCGCACCGGAAAACCCTTCCGCCGACAACGGCAACTCGCTGGCAGAACCGTCAAACACCGCATCTGCCGACACCACGACGGTCGACTCCAACCACGGTGTCAACACCCCGCCACGACTGACTCCCGAAGGAGGGCAATCCGTCGTCAGACGGCGCTCGCTTCCGCCGGCACAGCCCACGTTCGACCCGCCAAAACGGCGTAGAGGCACCGGCTTCTTCATTCAGGGAGGCGTCAACATGTCGCTGCACAGATTCTAAACCGGGGCAATAACCGAAATGAAATAAAAACAAAACAAGATATGAAAATATTCAGACAATTATTAATGCTGCTCACGTGCATCATGGTGCTCTTCGTGGCAGCTATGCAAAGAGACGGGAAAGTGCTCGGCCACGACATGAACCAGGACCAGCCGGCAACTACCGACACCCTCGCCGAAGTGACACGCTTGCTCGACAACGACACCATTGAAGTCAACACCACCTCCCTCTGTCCGGACGTGCAGGGATATGCGGGCAAGGTGCCGATGATCATCAAGGTGAAGGACGGAAAAGTGGCTGACATCGACCCGCTGCCCAACCAGGAAACACCCGACTTCTTCGACGAAGCGAAGGTGATAGTGGCTAACTGGAAAGGAAAAACCGTTGAGGAAGCGGCAAAAATCCAGGTTGACGCGGTGAGCGGAGCCACATTCTCGTCAAACGCCATCATACAAAACGTGAGAGCCGGACTGGCATACGTGGCTGAACATCCAGTGGAGGCAGCCGACAACGGACTCGACGCAAAAACCATCGTCGGACTCATCGTGGTGCTATTCGCCGCAATCGTTCCGCTCGTGATGAAAAACAAGAAAGTCAGATATGTTCAACTGGCACTCAACGTAATCGTGCTCGGCTTGTGGTGCGGCACTTTCCTCAACTACACACTCTTCCTGCGGTACGCGGCCAACGGATTCAGCCTCTGGACCGACATCATCCCAATCGTCATGCTCATAACGGCATTTATTTATCCACTCTTCGGAAAGAAAGGCTATTACTGCGCACAGGTATGTCCGTTCGGTAGCTTGCAGGACCTCGCGGGAAAGGTTAGCAAGAATAAGGTGAAACTCTCAAGAAACGTTCTCAAGAGCCTCACATGGTTCCGGCAACTACTGTGGATTGTACTCATGTCGCTCATGATCGCCGGACTATGGTTCGAATGGATAAACTATGAGTTCTTCACCGCCTTCATCTTCAACTCCGCATCCGTGGTTGTAATCTGCCTTGCCGTGCTTTCAATCATCACATCAATCTTCATCCCGCGTCCTTATTGCCGCTTCATTTGCCCTACCGGCACTCTCTTCAAAGTGTCGGAAGACCATATGTGATTTAAATATAACAATTCAAAAAAACAACAACCATAATAATCTGAAAAACAATGAAAGCAACTCATCTTTTAAACATCGTTCTGGCCGCGGGATTACTTCTCGTATGCGGTAAATTCGCAATGGCAGAAGGTGGAGACAATAATTGCAATTCAAGCAAAATCGTGGAGGAAACACTGCGTCCGGTCGACCCGCAGACTATCATCATCAACAACATCCTCACTCGTGCAAGTGTGAGAAAATTCCAGAGCCGACCGGTGGAGGAAGGGAAAATCGAAACCCTCCTGCGTGCTGGTATGGCGGCGCCTACTGCCGTTGACAAGCGTCCTTGGCATTTCGTGGCAATCACTGACAGAGCCGTGCTCGACGAAATGGCAGGCTCTAACCGAAATGGGGGAATGTTGCGACAGGCACCGCTTGCCATCGTGGTATGCGGCGACATGAACAAGGCACTCAACGGAGTGGCGCGTGAATACTGGGTTCAAGACACTTCAGCCGCAACCGAGAACATACTCCTCGCTGCACACGGACTCGGACTGGGAGCAGTGTGGACCGGAGTTTACCCGATTCAGGAAAGATGCGACGAACTGAGAAAAGTGCTCAACATGCCGGAACATCTCATCCCGCTTTGCACCATCATCATAGGTTATCCCGACGGCAACGTCACTCCTAAGGACAAATGGGATCCGGCTAATGTGACATACAACAAGTTCTGAACACGCAACGGATTTCTAAATCATGAATCAGGAAATTCCTAAAATTCTTGATAATAAAATCTCTACATTCTCTACTTTCTTGAGAATAAAGAAAAAATCCTAAAATTCTTGATAAATAAAAAATGAAAAAACTCTTGATAATAGCCCTGACTTTATTCCTCGCTCTACCACAAGTAAAAGCACAGGAAGAAAACGGATTCAAATCCTTTGACCCCGTCTATGACTTCAACGAAAACGGATTCAGCTGGTTCCGCGATGCACTGCTACTCTGCGCCGGCGACAAGCAGTCAAGCAACGCCATGACGATAGGGTGGGGAGGAATCGGCACCCTCTGGCGCCATACAGCCATCACCGTCTATGTGGCTGAACACCGGTATACAAAGGAATTCATGGACAATTCCGATTATTTCACAGTCATGGCATTCGACGACCCTAAGGTGCTGGAATATATGGGCACCAAGAGTGGACGCGACGGCGACAAGGCGCAGGCTCTCGGACTCCATACCGCTTACACTGCCAACGGAACTCCTTACTATAAGGAGGCCACGATGGTCATTGAATGCAAGACCATGTATGCGGCACCGTTCGACCCGCAATATTTCAAGAGCGAAGTGCCTCAGAATATGTATGCCAATTTCCCGGCGGGAATCCACTCTTTCTATATAGGCGATGTGGTGGGGGCTTGGAAAAAATAAATTCTTTAACCCGCATCGGTCTGACTCATTTCTCCAGAATGACCGATTTGGGTTTCAAAAACCCTATCCACGAACAATACGAAAAAATTGCAACCACATAGCATGAACGCTACTATTACCGCACATCTGGCGATGTTCGGCGCTTGTGCGTTCTGGGGACTTATGTCGCCATTGGGCAAGGACGCCATGACCAACGGACTCGACGGAGTCACCATGGTGTCGTTCAGGGTGATGGGGGGTGCGGCACTCTTCTGGCTCACATCACTCTTCGTAAAGAAAGAACATGTGCCGGTTAAGGACCGGCTGCTCTTCGCTGCCGCGGCACTCTTCGGACTGGTGTGCAACCAATGCTGCTTCACAATCGGACTCAGCCTCACATCTCCTATCAACGCATCAATCATAACAACGTCAATGCCCATATTCGCCATGATCCTCTCGGCACTGATTCTCAAAGAACCGATAAGCGGGAAAAAGGCGGGGGGAGTGATGCTCGGATGCTGCGGGGCTCTCATGCTCATCCTCACATCTGCCGCTGCCGACAGCGGCAGGGTGGGCGACATAAGGGGCGACCTCCTATGCCTCGGAGCTCAATGCTCATTCGCACTCTACCTCTCACTCTTCAACAGCCTCATAAAGCGATATTCTGTGTTCACCATCAATAAGTGGATGTTCCTTTGGGCAACCGTCATGATCATTCCGTTCAGTGCAAACCACGTAGTTCAGGTGGTGAGCCGCCCCGTTCCGCTCACTTCATGGCTTGAAACGGCATATGTGGTGCTCTTCGGCACTTACGTGGCGTATATACTCACCATGATCGGACAAAGAACTCTACGCCCTACAGTGGTGTCGGTCTACAACTACGTGCAGCCGATTGTCTCCGTACTCGTGTCGGTCATGGCCGGATTGGGAGTGCTCAAGCCTACCCACGCCCTCGCTGTCCTGCTCGTTTTCCTCGGTGTATGGCTCGTCACAAAATCCAGAAAACGAGGAGAATAACATTCGTATTTGCAAATCATACACTTCTTACAGTCATAACGACTGAAAATCATTTATAATCAGCCAAAATATACTAAAAAATTTGTGTTTTGGCTGATTATAATGCTATATCTGGCCAAAACATTGTAAAAACCATTGGTTTTGGCTGATTATAATACTATATCTGGCCAAAATGTTAAAAAAACAACCATTTTGGCTGATTATAATCAAATTAATTTGGTAGTAAAAAAAAATAAATGTATTTTTGTGAACAAAAGAGTATATTAAGTAATGATGAAAAAATAAGTTGCCTCAGTTAGTTCATATTTTGGAGATGTTTTTGTTCGTTTTCGAAGGAGTGATGCGGGCATCATGACTGAGAAAATGGGCAAAAACAGCCCAAAAGATGAGAGTAACACAACAATTTGTACATATCAAAATGAGGCATGTTATTTTTTTATCGTTACTAAAGTCAAGGAATATGAAATCTAATATAATTGGAAGAAGGAAAGAACAAGATTTGTTGGAACAAATCTACAACTCTGATAAGTCAGAATTTGTGGCGGTGTGCGGGCGTAGGCGAATTGGTAAAACATTTCTGGTGAAAGAATTTTTTGAGGGTAAAATTGTTTTTCAAACCTCGGGAATGTCTAATCAGGGCATGAAAGAGCAGATTGCAACGTTCTATAAAGAACTACGATATCAGGGTGCCAAATCCGATTTTCCTCCTAAAACATGGAACGACATATTCTTCATGCTTCGATCTTTCTTGGAAAGTATGGGAAACAGGCGCAAAGTGGTTTTGCTCGATGAACTTCCTTGGATGGACACGCCACGCTCGGGTTTTATATCTGCATTGGAATATTTCTGGAATGTTTGGGCTTCGTCACAACATAATATTGTGCTTGTTGTTTGTGGGTCATCCACGTCTTGGATGATGGATAAGCTAATCAATAATCATGGAGGGCTGCACAACAGACTAACACGCCAATTATTCTTGGAACCATTCAATTTGAATGAATGTGAAGAATACTTCTTGTCAAAGAATTTTCATCTGTCTCGCTACGAAATGTCCGAATATTATATGATTTTCGGAGGGGTGCCTTATTATTTGGAAATGCTGCAATCTCATCTTAGTCTGGCTCAAAACATTGACAATCTACTGTTCAGACCTAACGGACCACTACACAATGAATTTGACAACTTGTATAGAGCCTTGTTTCACAATTCATCTGAATATATAGACTTGGTTAAGGCTCTCAGTTCCAGAAAACATGGAATGACTAGAAACGAAATTGTCGAGGCTCTGAAAATCAAATCTGGTGGCAGACTGACACAGATTATTAATAATCTCATAAATTGCGGATTTATTAAAAAACAAGTGCTGTTTAGTGGAAACAAATCGGAAAAGGAAATATTACAATTAGTTGATTTCTTCACCCTTTTTTATTTCAACCACATGCAAAAAAACACGTCAACTGATTATTGGACCACAATTCAAGGAAAACCTGAATTCTTCAACTGGGCTGGCAACACTTTCAAATTACTCGTGGCAAGTCATGTAGAGGCTATAAAGCAGAAGTTGGGCATAAGTGGCATAAAGACTGTTGTTCATGGCTGGAGAGTGAAGGACGAAAAGGGACAGTCGGAAATCGACCTCATAATTGAAAGAAGCGACAATACCGCAAATTTATGTGAAATAAAGTTCTCTGTTGGACAATATGAAATAACAAAGGATTACGAAAAGAACCTCAGAAATAAGATAAACCGTTTTGTCAATTCTGCAAAGCGTCCTAAATATGTGATTATGACAATGATAACAACATATGGCGTTCAAAAAGGGGCTCATTCTGGATTCGTGCAAAATGAAATTGTTTTAGACGACTTGTTTATTCCAACTTCTTGATGATGATGAAAATGAAATGTCCGAATAACTTTCTGGGATACAAGAAAAACTACTTGTGATTTTTAAAAATGGAGAACGCCGAAAACTAATACTTTCTTATGATTAACAAACAATTATTACAGCCTGAAAGCATCGTGGTGGTGGGTGGAAGCAATAACATCCACAAACCCGGAGGAGCAGTGGTGAGAAACCTGCTCAAAGGCAACTATCAAGGCACTCTCAGAATTGTCAACCCGCGGGAGGACGACATTCAAGGGATAAAGGTGTTCCACGACGTTAAGGAACTTCCGCCTACCGACCTGGCCATACTTGTGGTGGCGGCACAATATTGCCCGTCATATGTAGAATTTCTCGCTAAGGAAAAGGAAGTAAGGGCCTTTATAATCATATCGGCAGGATTCAGCGAAACCACTCCTGAAGGGGCGGAACTCGAACGGCAGATTCTCGACACCTGCCAACGATATAAATGCGCCCTTATCGGACCCAACTGCATTGGACTGCTCAACCGATGGCACCACTCCGTGTTCACAAAGCCCATACCTACGCTCAACCCGAAAGGGGTGGATTTCATAAGCGGATCGGGCGCCACGGCGGTGTTCATTCTCGAAAGCGCGGTGACAAAAGGACTGCACTTCAATTCCGTATGGTCAATCGGCAACGGAAAGCAAATCGGAATTGAAACGGTGCTGGAATATATGGACGAACATTTCGACCCTCAGCGCGATTCGCTCGTGAAACTGCTGTATATCGAAAACATAGCCGACCCCGACAAACTGCTGCTGCATGCCACATCACTCATACGGAAAGGTTGCCGCATTGCGGCGATAAAGGCCGGGTCGAGCGAGAGGGGAAGCCTTGCAGCTACCAGCCATACCGGTGCCATCGCATCGAGCGATGCGGCTGTGGAGGCGCTGTTCAGAAAAGCAGGTATCGTCAGGTGCTTCTCAAGAGAGGAACTGACCACCGTGGGATGTATCTTCACGCTGCCTCGATTCAGCGGAAAGAACGTGGCGATTGTCACTCATGCCGGAGGACCGGGGGTGATGCTCACCGACGCACTGTCGAAAGGGGGAATGAACGTGCCGCCGCTCGACGAGAACATGACTAACGAACTGAAACAACAGCTGCTGCCGGGAAGCACCGTGGCTAACCCAATCGACATCCTCGCTACCGGTACTCCGGAACAACTGGGTATCGTCATTGACTACTGCGAACATAAATTTGATAACATCGACGCCATAATGGTGATTTTCGGAACACCGGGACTGGTGCAACTCTTCGAGGCTTACGACGTGCTGCATAAGAAAATACTGGAATGCAAGAAACCGATTTTCCCTATACTCCCAAGCGTGAATACTGCCGGACCGGAAGTGCAGGAATTCCTGCGGCGCGGACATGTGAATTTCAGCGATGAAGTGACGCTTGCTACAGCACTCACTCAAATCATGCGAACACCGCAACCGGCAGCACAGCATATCGAAATCACAGGGGTCGACGTGCCGAGAATAAGACGGATAATCGACGGCATCGACGGCAACGGATACATACAGCCCGAACTCGTACACCAACTGCTCGAAAGCGCAGGCATTCCTACTGTGCCGGAGATGGTGAGCCCTGTATGCAAAGAAATCAAGGATTTTGCACACGATTGCGGCTATCCCGTCGTGCTCAAGGTGGTAGGACCTATACATAAGAGCGATGTGGGGGGAGTGGCTCTCAACATACGAACCGAAAAGGTGCTTGAGGCGGAATTCGAACGGCTGATGAACATAGAAGGGGCACAGGCGGTGATGGTGCAGAAGATGATACGCGGCACTGAGGTGTTCATCGGTGCCAAGTATGAACCGAGGTTCGGACATGTGGTGCTGTGCGGACTGGGAGGCATTTTCGTCGAAGTGCTCAAGGATGTGTCGAGCGGACTTGCACCTCTCTCCTTTGCGGAGGCGGAAAGCATGATAAAATCACTCAGAGGATTCAAAATCCTCCAAGGCACAAGAGGCATGCCTGGAATCAACCTGAAGAAATATGCCGAAATCATCGTAAGACTTAGTACCCTTCTCAGATTCGCAACGGAAATCAAGGAGATGGACATCAACCCACTCCTTGCCGACTCTGAAGCACTCACTGCTGTAGATGCCAGAATATTAATCGAAAAATAAAGTCTTTTAGTAATGAGAAAAAAATAAGTTGCCTCAGTTTGTTCATATTTTGGAGATGTTTTTGTTCCTTTTAGAAGGAGTGATGCGGGCATCATGACTGAGAAAAGAAGCAAAAACAGCCCAAAAGATGAAGGAAACACCACTAATTTATACATATCAAAATGAGGTATGTTATTTTTTTATCGTTACTTAATAATTATTTTTTTTATCATCACCCGTTTTTTATTTTTTTTCATTAATTTTGTAACCTGATTAATACGGAGTATTATTAACTTGAAAATTAACAATTAAAAATGAAAAAATCTTTACCATCGCAGCCATGATGCTGCTCACAATCACTGCTGGAGCACAGTCGCTCGACGGCACATGGAAATTCAACCAGGAGGCTACAGAATCGTTAAACGCGCTTATGAAGCCGCAAATGCCTCAGGAAATTGATATGAACCTCACTCCAGGATTGAAATTCAACGGGAACGACGTCAGCTTCATGATATGGGCTTCGTTTGGAGCTGAAGGTACGAGCATGGCAATAGAGATTGTTGTGCCTGGCACATTCACAAGAGACGACAACCAGGTTTCTTGTAACTACGACATTGACCATCTTGATTTCAATATCACTGATATCAAGTCTGACGACCCGCAGATGAACGCCATGTTGGCTGAACCTGCCGCTAAGGCAATGGTATTGGGGATGATTAAGCAAAAAATGAAAGAGTCAATAGGACAGGGAAAAAACGGATTCGCATTAATGGTTAAGGCTTTCGAAACATTCAGCATAAAGGAACTGACCGAAACCCAACTCACAATACTGCTCGGTGAATCCGAACTGATTCTCGAACGCGTGTGAACAGAGGTGGCTAAGGCAAAAATATTATAAACAAAAATACCATGCCTACAAAAGATTGGATAAAGCCATACAGGGATTCGCTGCTAAGCCAGTACCGCCTCACAGACGAGGCGCAGCGTGATGTCGACGCCTTCTTCAAGCGCCTCGAGCAGATGGCTGCAAAATGTCCCGACCAGGGCACATTCACCACACTCTTCCTGCAAGACCCGATGTATCAGGAATATATGTCCTTCTTCACCAAATACCAGAGCATGGCACTCACGCAGTCGGGAGAAACCATCGACGAAGCGGTGGTGACCATGCGACGTGAGTCCGACGAAATTAGTGCAAGGGAAAATGCAAAGGAAATGGTGGAGAGAGAAGTGAATGCGGCTGTGTCGCACATGCTGCCCGACGAAGTCAACCGGCTCAGATGGGGCGGGGCAAGAACCCTTCCCATTATAGGACCCATCATTCAATGGATCGACAACATCAAATGGATTAAGCGGATGTTCGGAAAAAACGACTGACAAGACTGATTTAATAAAAAGAGGGCTGAAACCTTTTGGCTTCAGCCCTCTTCTGTTTATTTCTTTACCGCCTTCGTCACGCGGTTGCCCTGGCTGATCGCGCCAGTCGGACAAACCAACCGGCAGAGATGACATCCCACACAGTTCTTGCCGATCAAGTGCGGCTGGCGGTTGTCGTCGAAGCGGAGGGCCTGGTGACCGCCGTCCATACATGATACGTAGCAACGCCCGCAACCCATACATTTCGTATAGTCAAACTTAGGATATACCACAGTCTTACGGTCAAGTTCCTTTGGAGCAACTACGTCCGCCTTCTCTTCACCCACAAGCTCTTCCAGACGATCCACACCGCGCTCGGCCATATAGACTTTCATTCCTAATATCAGGTCGTCGATAATACGATAGCCGTATTGCATCACAGATGTGCAGATCTGAACGTTCTGACAGCCCAACTGAATGTATTCCAAGGCGTCGCGCCATGTCTCTATGCCACCTATACCACTGAAATGCACATCCTTCATAAGAGGGTTGTTCGTCATCTCAACTATGTAGCGCTGTGCTATTGGCTTGATGGCACGGCCGGAATAGCCGGAGATGGTCTTCTTCGAGGATACCTCGCCACGCTCGCCCATCGTAACGTTCTTGATGGTGTTGATGGCGGAAATGGCATCTGCTCCACCAAAATAAGCACTCATGGCGGGACGGTTGATATGCGTGATGTTAGGCGTCATCTTCGGTATCACTGGCAATTTCACGCTCCGCTTTACGTAGGCGGTGATAAAAGCCACCATCTCGGGGTTCTGACCCACGTCGGAACCCATGCCGGCCAATCGCATCTGAGGACATGAGAAATTCAATTCTACCGCGTCTACGCCGGCACGCTCAGCCATCTGAGCCAGCAAAATCCACTGACGCTCGGTCTGACCCATGATCGAAGCTATCACTATCTTCGACGGATAGTCTTTTTTCAAACGCTTCAGAGTGGCGAAATCCTCGCGAACTGGATTCTCGCTCAACTGCTCCATATTGCGGAAACCGAAGAAATCGCCGTGAGGATGGTTGCCTATAGCATCAAAACGAGGCGACACCTCGTTGATGTCCTGCATGCAGATCGTCTTGAAGAACACACCGCCCCAACCGGCTTCAAAGGCACGGGCAACCATCTCGTAGTTGGTGCAGATGGCCGACGAGGCAAGGAAAAACGGATTCTCGCAATGAATACCGCAAAAGTCTATCTCCAAACTCTTGACTGAATAATTGTCATCTGATGCAGGCTCCAACTTCCGCACTATCTCCTTAATCCGGATCGGACGGTCGTAGTGGATACAAGCCGACTCGGCTGCATCCAGGTCGGCATCACTCATGTCTGCAACCCAGCGGCCGGCCAACTTACGGTTGTCGAACCGGATGGCACGGATAGCGCGCGCCGGATCTCCGTTCTTACATGCTTTGCTACATGGGGCATCGATGCACAACAAACAGCGCATCGCCTCCTCTTCTATGCGTATCTCCCGTTTCATAGTATATTTTTTTTAGATTTAATAATGTCCTTTTATGTTGTAGCTACCCACAAACACTACGTCTTTATAGCCACCGTGCGGAAGCCGTCAGCTTTCCGATTTACCAACCCTCGAAGCGAGAACTCAATTCCACACGTCGCCATCACCTCATAATTACCCACAGCATCATTTATACCCGTGGAACCGACGCGTCCACGCGTCGGGGCGTTGTAATACCTTTCTACATTGCAACTAATCTTGAAGTCGTCGGCCTTCCGATGAATACAAAACCTCAGATCCTGAACACAGAATCCAAGGCTTTATGTATTGATATGAAAGTGTTATTTATCGTAATATGTAGTTGCCATCGACATGTCAACACGCGAGTATTCCTTTGTGCCAAAGCATGCAGGCATCTCACCGTAGAATTTCAGGTCTTTTGCATACAAGTCGAAGCTCACTTCACCTGCTGAACTGCCGTTGTTGATCGAATACTTGAATTTGTTGTAATCGGTGAAACTCCAGTTGCCGTAATCGTTTATCCATTGGAAAATATAGTCAGGACTGCCTGGAGTCGACATAAGGGTGGCGATACGCAGGGAGTAATAGCCGTTTTCCTTCTTGAGCACAAGCAGTGCCTGATGCTTATATGTGTCTGAGCCCATCTTGACATCACGCTTCGTGGTCTCTAGCCAGGCACCAAGAACACGGTTCTCTTCTTTTGTGGATTCAATCAGGTCATTCGCTTCGCTGTCCTGAATGCGGATAAGATTAAACGAATCATATTCATCGTTTAGATTCATGTGATCCTTGTCACTCGTGGTTATAGAGTAGTTGCGGGTCATGTCTGCATCTTCGTAATATACGCTAAACACATCATCATTAAACGACCAAACTATTTCTGAGATATGGTAGTTGTCGATGTTACCATCTGTATCGTATAAGATGTATATGTACTTGCCGGTCTTGTCCTTGTTGAACACATAAATATTAGTCTGAAGCGGATTCGAACTGACACGTTTCCAGGAACCGATCACTGTCTTTGAAGGCTTGTTGTCCTTGTCATCGTCATCCTTCGAACACGACGTGATACTCATTGCCAACATTAGCATGGCGCTGAGCATTAATAACATAGTTTTTTTCATAAGCGTTAAAGATTTAATTCGACATTTGCATTTATTCTCAGTTGTATCTCTTATTTTTTCAAAGATATGCTTTTCGTATCTCTTATCTGCAAATTAACATTTTTGTCTCTTATCTGCAAAGATATATGCTTTTTATCTCTCTTATCTGCAAAGATATGTTTTTTTTATATCTGCCGCAAATTTTTTTAGTTTTTTTTAATTACCTATTTATACCTATTTATACCTATTTATACCTATCCAAACCTATTAAAACTCCATCCAATCCCAATGACCCCTTCTCATCCATCCCCCCCAAAAAAGCTTTCTAAATTATTGCCAATTTTACTTTGCCAAAACAAAAAATAGTACTAACTTTGCAAAGATATAGAAACTACTCGAATTGAATGATTTTTTTGCGTTTAATGCGCATTCCCATGATAAACATTACATATTTATTACATATAATTAATTAATTTTTTTATCATGAAACATTTTACAAAAAATCTTAAATGGCTATTGATGAGCCTTTTGATGGTTTTGGGCGTTGGGAGTGCATGGGCTGATGACCCATATTATTCAATGTCTACATCAAGCGTGACTGGCTCTAATAATAGTTATGCTGGAAATTGTGATGTCACAATTGATGGAATCACATGGAATTTTACCGGAAATGCCACAATGAACCCTTGGCGTTTGGGTGGTAAAAATCTGACTGGAATTGACCGCACGGTCTATACCAAAACTGCAATGGGTGCTGCAATCAGCAAGGTCGACTTGATGGTTGGTACCGCCTCAAGCATTACAGTGAATTCCCTAAAACTTACTGTTGCAAGTGATGCAAATTTTTCTTCTGTGATTGATGAAGTAACTGCTACATTCGCTGCATCAAGTACAATCAGTTTTGAGCCTTCTGAAGGAAAAACCTGGGATTCCGGGGCTTTTTACAAGTTTACATTCAATGTGACAGTTTCGGGAAGTTCAAACAAGTTCGTTCAGTTCTCTGGTGTCGATTTCTATAAGGCAGAAGACTCTGGTGACACACGCACAGCTACAACTACATCCTTCCCTGAAAGTGCTTATACTTTCAACTTAGGTGAGACTTTCACTTCTCCAGTTGCCACTCTTGACCCTGCAGCTGCCGGAAGCTTAACTTACTCAAGCTCAAACGAAGGCGTTGCAACTGTTGATGCATCTACTGGTGAACTCACATTAGTTGCTGCCGGTCAAACAACAATCACTGCTGAATTCGCTGAAACAACCGACTATAAAGGAAGTAAAGCCAGCTACACTCTCACTGTTGTTGACCCTAATGATATTTACACTTCTATCCAAGAACTTCAGGAGAATGTCACTGCAACATCTACACCATTCACGATGCAGATGACTGATATCTATGTAACAGCCACAAAAGAAACTAATCAGGCATGGATTTCCGATGGCACATACGGCGCATTGATTTTTACAAGTGGGCACGGTCTTTCGGCAGGTCAGAAACTGAATGGTACGCTCAGTGCTAATTTAGTGCTTTATCGCGGTCAGACTGAGATAACTAACTTCAGTTCTGATGGCTTGACAATTACCGAAGACCCTCTCGCACCACAGGTGAAGACAATCGACCAACTGTCGGGTGCTAATCAGAGCCTTTTGGTTACTCTTGAAAACGTAACATACGACGGTAGTGTTTTAAGTGACGGAACAAACTCCATCACCCCATATACTACCTTTATGAATCCACTCGGACTTGAATCCGGAAAGACTTATAACATCACTGGTATCGTAATCCTTTATAATTCTACTCTCGAAATAGCTCCTCGTACGGCTGAGGATATCGAGGAAGTGGGTGGAAAACTGGATTCTGAGATTTATTTCTCTGATGCTAATGTCACTGCTACTCTTGGACAGACTTTCACTGCTCCTACATTAAGTAATCCGTACAACCTGCCGGTAACGTTCACCAGCTATGACCCTGAGGTTGCTACGGTTGACGAAAATACCGGTGAAGTGACAATCCTCAAAGAAGGTACAACCATTATAACTGCTACTTTTGCAGGTGATGACACTTATCAGGAAAAGACGGTCTCTTATTCTTTGGTAGTCGACGACCCTCGTACAGACACATTTATTGTCTTCTGGCAAGGCGAAACAAAGTATCCTTCCGGTTCTACTTTCACTATAACCGTGGGTGATGATTTCACTTATCTTGAAGCATGGGCTGCATATAGTGACTATGCAACTCTGACACGTGAAAGAGGACCTGTCACTTATGCCGGCGATAACGATGCATTGGCTACTGTAAATCCAAATAGTGGTGAACTGACATTTGTTGAGGGTGCTACAGGCACAATCACTGTTACTGCAACATTTGCCGATAATGATTCGGAATATAAAGGAAGCACCGGATTCTACACTCTTACTGTCAAACCGGCTCCTGTTACGGGTGACGAACTCTTCAATGAGACATTTGCTGGATTCGAAAGTACTGGTGGACGTGATGGCTCATACTCTGGTTCAGTTGCAACTGGAAGCACTGCTTCTGGTACTGACGAGGAAGACTGGACTTTTGAAAAGTGTAATGCTGCATCTGAAAGCCTTAAATTTGGTACTAGCTCGGCTAATGGTGTGTTCACCACACGTTCCATCGCTCTCAGCGGCGACGGTGTGCTGACATTCAGCGTAGCTGGATGGGGCTCTGGTACTAACACATTAAGTGTAACTGCTACTGGTGGCACACTTTCTGGTGACACCGAAATTACTTTGACAAATGGTGAGTGGACTGACTATACAGTGAACATCACTGGTGCTACCGGCGAACTGGTTCTTACTTTCACCGGCAAACGTGGTTTCATCGATGACATCAAGGTGATTGCCACTACTACAGACGAACGTACTGCAACAACTACTACATTTGATGGAGAGGAAACTTACAACATCACTCTCGGCGATGAATTCACCGCTCCTACGGCTACTCTTGACCCGGCAGAGGCTGGTACAATCACATACGAAAGCTCAAATACAGAGGTAGCTACTGTCGACCCTGAAACTGGTGCCGTTACTATCAAAGCGGCTGGTACTACTACAATCACTGCATCCTTCGCAGGTGACAACAGCTATAAACCAAGTTCTGACAGCTATACAATTACCGTTACTGATCCTAACGCAAATGATGGCTCACAGGATCATCCTTACACAGTGGCTGAAGCTCGTGCTGCTATCGATGCAAATACTGGTACAACTGGTGTTTATGCAACTGGTATCGTATCCGCGATTGTAACTGCATACAACAGCCAATATGGTAATATCACATATAACATCTCTGATGACGGCTTAACTACAAGCGACCAGCTTCAGGCTTACCGCGGTAAGAGCTATAATGGAGACAACTTCACTTCTGAAGATGATATTAAGGTAGGTGATGTTGTAGTTATCTATGGTGATCTGACCAAATATAATTCTACTTACGAATTTGCGGCAAATAACCAACTCGTATCACTTGAGAGACCGGTTGTGGCTGTAGAAGCTCCGGTATTCGACCCTGCTGGCGGTACATACACTGAGGATCAGACTGTGACAATCACAACAGCTACTGATGGAGCAACTATCTACTACACCATCGATGGCACTGACCCTACAACTGAAAGCACCCAATACACAGAGGCTGTAGTAATCACAACAACTACTACCCTCAAGGCTATCGCTGTGAATGGTACTGACGTTTCTGAAATTACATCAGCTACATATACCATCAACAAAACTGATGTTCCTACTGCCAAGAACATCAACTCCGACTACTGGGTGAAAGTTACTGATCTCCGTCAGATAGAGGAAGGCGACGCTGTGCTGATAGTAAACGAAACTGGTAAAGACAGTGAAAGTTATACGTTGGGCGAGAAACAAACGAACAACTACTATGGAACTACGGTTAACTGGACTCCTGGATGGAACATTATCGATGGCACATCTGAAACAGTTACTAAGGTTATTATTGCTCAGGAAGAATCTGACTACTACTTCTACGATACCACAAACAATGGTTATCTCAAGATGAGAGGCGCTACCAGCAATGGCTTGCAAATTGAGACCACAAGGAGCGATAACTCTAAAGCCACTATTACTATCGATGAAAATGGTGACGCAGCAATCGTGTTTGCAGCTACTGGAAGAAACACGTTGAGATTCAATACCAACGGTACCAACAACGCTCTCTTTGCTTGCTATGCAAACGGACAAAACCCTGTACAGCTCTATGTTGAGGTTGAAAGGCCTGTTGTTGAAACAGTAACTCTTACAGAGCCTACTGACAACTACAAGACTATCGTTGCTCCTTACGATCTTGACCTCACTTCCGCTGACATCGAGGCATTCATCGTACTTCTCAATGAGGCTCAGGATGAGGCTGATTTAGTAAAGGTTACAAAGGTGCCTGCTGGTACTCCTGTAATCGTACACGACAATACTTCAGGTACATACGAACTCACTAAGGCTGCCGAAGGCACTACAATGGATGATGTTAGCGCCAACGTACTCAAGGTGAGCCGTGGAGAAGTGGAAGGCGACTACGACGAAACTACTGGTGAAGCTACAATCTATGTGCTCAACAAGGTGGATGACACTCTCGGATTCTATCCGCTCAACACTGGTAAGACACTTGCTGCTGGTAAATGCTACATACAGCTTGAAAATGCTTCCGGAGTTAAGATGATCGGATTCAACAATGGTGACGCTACTGGCATCAACGCTATCATCAATGATGCTATCATCGACGGTGCTGTCTACAACCTGTCGGGTCAGCGTGTCAACAACCCAACGAGGGGTATTTATATTGTGAACGGTAAAAAAGTTTTTATTAAATAATAGAAGTTTCAATTGTATTTTTATTAATGATTATAAGATCGATAAATCGACAATAATAATTTATTAATAATTGAAAATATTGATTTATGGAAATTCGTGCTGATTTATGGTTTTTCTTGGTAAAATAAATAATCAGAAATGTCATGAATTCACGAATTTCCGAAACTTGAAAAAATATTTTAAGGAAGTTATGAAAAAGCAATATATAAATCCCAACGTATATGTCGCAGGACCTGAATTCGACCTCGAACTCATGATTCCTGTGGGATCAAAACCTGTAGACGACGGATTCGTAAAAGATAGAGATTCTTTCGACGATAACTACGAAGACGAGGAAATCATCGAAGAGCTTCAGCAAATGGAAAACGACCAGAAACATCTCTGGTAAATCATGATAAACCTTCGAGAGCAATATCCATCCTTGCGGAAGCCAGGAGACTTCCGCTCCATAGAGGTAAATCATGATAAACCTTCGGGAGCATTATCCATCTGGCCATAACCATTGATAGGGGATATGTCTCTCCATCTATAACAGAAACAAAGGGCAGAACGCATCAAGCGGCCTGCCCTTTCTCTCTCTTTCAACACAACGCTACCATAATCTATCCCATCCAATCTGTGGATAACACGCCACTCTTGCCGTAGTCTACACAGCTACCGTAGGGGCTGGTTTTATGCCAGCCCGCAACGGTGATGTCACCAACGAACGTACATCCTGGCTGGCGCACGAACGCATCCTCCCCTTTATTCCTCACAACATCAATTCCTGCCTGTCGGAACCGACGCGTCTCGCGTCGGGGCGTTGTACCACCTTTCTACATTGTACACAACTCCGCCACCTACCACATCCAACTCGTCAACTTGTCAACCCGTCTACTCGTCTACGTAAAAAAATTTTTAATTTCAGCAAATTTTCTCTATATTTGCATTAATAAAATAATTACGAGCATGACCTTCACCCAACTCAAACGCCTGCTGAAAACCGACCGCACCGGAATGCAACCACTCAAGGTGGCGCTTCTTGGCGACACCGCCACACAATTCCTCGCACAAGCTATCGAAGCCACCGCAATACAACGGGGATTCGACATCAACCTCTTTGAAGCCGAATACAACCAGGTGGAAAACATCATACTGAACCCGCAAAGCGAGTTATACAGCTTCAACCCCGAATTCATCATACTCTTCCAGTCAACCCACCGACTGCTCCAACATTTCAGCACCACCGACCCGCAGCGGCGAAAAGAAATCGCAAAGGAAAGAGCCCGATTCGTCGACCAGCTCTGCATGAACTCACGCCTGCAAGGTACTAAAATCATTTGCTACAACTATCCCGAAATAGACGACCACGTGTTCGGTGCCTATGCCGACAAACTGCCGGAATCATTCATCTGGCAGATTCGTTCGCTCAACCTCATGCTTATGCAAATGGCTGAGAAACACCCGCAACTCTTCGTCATGGACCTTGCATCACTGCAAAACCAGTTCGGACGCCAGTGGCTCTTCGCACCTAATATATATGTCAGCACCGACATGGTCATCTCCCTCGACGCACTCCCACTCGTGGCAGACAGAACCGTCGACATCATAGCGGCAATAAAGGGGAGAATACACAAGTGCATCATTCTCGACCTCGACAACACCCTTTGGGGTGGGGTGGTAGGCGATGACGGCATAGAGGGAATCCAACTCGGTCACGGACTCGGAATCGGGAAGGCGTTCTCCGAATTCCAACAGTGGATAAAGAAACTGGCGCAAAGGGGAATCATCGTCTGTGTCGTATCGAAAAATGACGAGCAGACAGCCAAAAACGCGTTTGAAAACCATCCCGACATGGTGCTCAAGATGGAAGACATCGCTGTGTTCATCGCCAATTGGGAGAACAAGACCGACAATATCAGGACCATACAGGGAATTCTCAATATTGCATTCGACTCCATGTTGTTTGTCGACGACAACCCCTTCGAACGGGAGATGGTGAGGAAGAACCTGCCGGATGTCACCGTGCCCGAAATGCCTGACGACCCGGCCGACTATCTCGAATTCCTCTATTCGCAAAATCTTTTCGAAACGGCTTCCTACAGCAGCGGAGAGCAAAACCGCAATAAGATGTACCAGAATGAGGCGAAACGGGTGGAAATGGCGAAGGCGTTCACAAACGAAGACGATTTCCTCAAGTCGCTCGACATGAAATCGAAAGTGGAGGGATTCACGCAGTTCAATATCCCACGTGCCGCACAACTCACCCAACGGAGCAACCAGTTCAATCTCAGGACTGTGAGGTATGGCGAGGACGACCTGAGACTTATGACAGACAACCCTGATATCACTCCGATGTGCTTCTCGCTCCAAGACCGACTCGGCGACAACGGACTCATCGCAGTGGCCATATTAAGGAAAACTGATGCAGACTCTCTCTTCGTTGACTCACTGATTATGAGCTGCAGGGTGCTTAAACGCGGAATGGAGAATTTTATTCTCAACGCCATAGCCGCCAAAGCCAAGGAGAACGGCTTCAAATATATAGTGGGTGAATATATTCCAACTCCTAAGAACCATATGGTGGAAAACATCTATGCATCACTCGGATTCAAACCGATCGAATCAACAGAATCCCAAAATCAGAGATTCTGCCTCGCTCTCAGCGGGTTCAAACCGCTCAAAACTTTCATAGCACCTCTTTGACTGCCCTAATCCAGAGGGTCTACGTCAAAATAAACCTTCAACGCATTGGCAACCGGCTTCGACAGCAACGTTGAAGAAATGGCGTTCAATGCCTCGCGAACACGGCTCACGCTGTCGTTTGGGTAAATCTTCAGCATTATCTTGCGGATAAACATCGATTGAACACGTCCTACCAAAGGCTTGTCGGGACCTAAGACCCTCACGCCGAACACACGACGCAGCATCTGAGCCATCTCGTCAGACAGGTGGGTGAGAGTGTCGTCGTCGCGATGCTTCATGTAGATGTAGATCAGGCGGGTGAATGGAGGATAGCCGAACAACTCGCGCTCGCCAACCTGAAGACGGTACATGTCTTCATAGTCGTTGGTTACAACATCCTTTATCAACGGACTGTCGGCACTGCGGGTCTGAAGAATCACCTTGCCCTTCTTACCCTTACGGCCCGAACGACCGGCCACCTGGGATAGCATTTGAAACGTGCGCTCGTAGCTGCGGAAATCGGGCATGTTCAACATCGTGTCGGCATCAAGAATCCCTACAACGTTCACACTGTCGAAATCCAAACCTTTAGTCACCATCTGAGTGCCGATAAGGATGTCGTTCTCGTGAGATGAAAAAGCGTTGATAATCTTCTGATAGGCATTCGCACTGCGGGTGGTGTCGAGGTCCATGCGGCTCACGCGCGCTTCGGGAAACAGCCTATTTACCTGCTCCTCTATACGCTCGGTGCCGAGGCCGATGGTCACGAAATTAAGTGTCTCGCAGCAAGGACACTGGCGGGGAAGAGTGTAGCTGTTGCCACAGTAGTGGCAGGTCAGAGTGTTCGTCTTCTTGTGGTAAGTCAGACTCACGTCGCAATGTTCACAACGGGGCACCCACCCGCATTGCTTGCATTCTATGAAACTCGAAAAGCCACGGCGGTTCTGAAACAGAATCACCTGGCCGTTGTGGGAAAGACTCTCCTTGATGGCGTCGACCAGCACGGGAGAGAAACTGCCGATCATCCGCTTCTGGAATTTCAGACGCTTGATGTCGACCACCTCGATGTCGGGCAACTCCACACCGCTATACCTGCGGGTCATCTGGACATAGCCGTATTTGCCGTCCTTACACAGCTTATATACCTCGATGCTCGGAGTGGCTGTGCCGAGAAGTGTCTTGGCACCATATTGGCGCGCAAGCATGATGGCGGCGGAACGTGCGTTATATCGGGGTGCCGGATCCTGCTGCTTGAACGACGACTCATGCTCCTCGTCGACAATCACCAGGCCAAGATTGTGGAAAGGCAGAAACACCGAAGAACGCACGCCGAGGATAAGGCCGTAAGGAGAGTCGCTCAACTGCTTCTGGTAAACTGCCACGCGGTCGGTGTCGCTGAAACGTGAGTGGTAGACACCCATGCGGTTGCCGAACACGGCACGAAGACGGTCGGTGATCTGGGTGGTGAGGGCTATCTCGGGCAGAAGGTAAAGCACTTGCTGCCCGGATTCGAGGGCACGGCTGATCAAATGGGTGTACACCTCGGTCTTGCCGCTTGAGGTCACTCCATGAAGAAGGGTGATGTCATGGGCCTTCCAACTCTCAAGTATCTGATTGTAAGCAGTCTGCTGATGCTCGCTTAATGCGTTGGGAACAGAACCCTCAGAATCGGCATATTTCTCCACGATGTTTTTCCTGCGACGCTTCACTTCATCACCCTCTTTCTTCATGCCGGCTGGATAGGCTGCCTTGTAAACATCACCGAGGGGGCACATGTAATAGCTGCTGATCCATTTCCAGAAGTCAAACTGATGAGAATTGACAATGGGGGTGGGGTCCATAAGGGATATGATGTCCTTGATCACCACATTCTCAGGACGGTCGTTATGAAGGCGGAGAACTACGCCCACGTAGGTCTTGCTCTTGCCGAAAGGAACCACTACACGCACTCCTTCCGACAAACATTCCATTTTTGTCGGGATATGATAGGTAAAAGTGTCGAAGGGTATAGGAAGTATTATGTCGGCAAAACGGTAACGCATTAATCCTTAAATCATTATATAATTGAAATCTTTAACCTCGATAATTAAAGACGCCACAACGTGACGTCTTTTATATTAATTATTTTATAGTCTCTTTTTTATTATAGTGTCTTTTATTCTATAAACTCTCATCTAAAATTACTATCTGCACTCGTCTTTGGCTTCGCCGAATCTGCTGCGCCTCAACATAGCATAAGCAAGCTTAGCTCTGTGTTCGGCTTAATCGCAGATTTCGTCTCTCGTCTCTCGTCTTTCAAAACATTCTGCACTAGTCTCTCGTCTTTAAAATATGTACGCCACATGAATATGGTGGGTACCGTCTTTCTTCTTTACCGTGTCGATGATTTCACCTGTACCCAATTCCCTGCGGTCGGCATAGTCGCCAAGACCGATGTTGTAGCGGTAGCCTACCACCAAGTGCTTGGCTATCTTCAAGCCGGCACCGATATTCCAGCTGAACTGGGAATTCTTCAGCTTGTATTCGTGCTTCAGGATGTTGTCGTCGCCAACGTTAAACGAAAATTGAGGACCTGTGGCTACATAGGCGCTCAACAGACTGCCTATGCCGATATTGTACTTCAAGTTAATTGGAATCTCAACAAATTTCAGGTCTTCCGACTCGTCCGCAGCACCTACCTTCTGCTGGTCGTAAAGCAAGGCGGCATCGAGATTCAAGCCTAAAATCGGAAGGTTCAAATCTGCCATCACACCTACAAAGAAACCGGCCTGATTGTCCTTGTCGATAATCTCCTGGTCGAATCGCATCTCTGAGATGTTCATACCACCCATTATCCCGAATTTCAGTTTCGACTGGGCTCCTGCATCCACTGACAACAGAAATGCCGACATCGCTATCAATAATATATACTTTTTCATAGACTATATGTTTTTGTGATTATGTCGTAATTTTTATCTCCCTCCAATTCTCAATTTAAAACAAACGTCCGCAAAAGCCCCAATTCCTAATTCCTAATTTCTCATTCCTAATTTAAAAAAAAACCTCCTTTGCAAATATAAGATAATTGATTTTAAATTGCAAACTTTTTTATTAACTTTGCAAAAAATAACATTTATTCTCCTCTTTTCTTGAAATTAAATTCGACCATTTGACTCGTCATTACAATAAAACGGAATTATATCCGTTTTTTAATAGGGTCGTTTTTAATTTCCACTAAAACGCTATGTTTATGAATTTAATAAAGAGAATATTGCTTGTGAGTGTGGCTGCTTTGTCCGCACATTTGGGCTATGCCCAAAACGAGGCGCAATTCTCTGACTTCACACGGCTCAAATCATTCTATAACCCTGCTGTAAGCGGTACCGACGGAATGCTCAACGTGGCAGCTGCATATGCACTGCAGTATGTGGGATACGACAATGCGCCGAAAACGCTGTATGTGGGAGCCGACATGCCGGTATATTTCCTCAACCCGCATCACGGAGCAGGAATCAGCCTCTTCAGTGATGACTTCGGCATATTCAAGCAGCAGAAAGTGGCACTACAATATGCATATAACATCAAGATTGCGAAGAACACAAAGCTGGCATTCGGTGCACAGGTCGGAATCATCAACGAGAAAATCGATGCCAGCGGACTGAAACTCGAGGACAGCAGCGACCCGGCATTCCCTTCCTCTGAAGTGAGCGGCACAAAAGTGGACTTCGGAGCAGGCGTATATGTCTATAACCCCAAATTCTGGGCTGGAGCAAGTGTCATGCATCTTGCAGCACCACTCATCGAACTCAATCAGAAATACGAATATCAAATCGACAGAATGTATTATTTGATGGGAGGATACAATATTCCGATAAAAAATACGTTCTTTTCTTTACAACCCGCTGTACTCGTAATGACGGATTTCGACAACTGGAGAGAAGACATTCAGTGCAGGGTGAAATACGAATATGAAGGAAAGTCGCTATTCCTCGGAGCCGGATATAGCCCGGATATTTCCGCGACGGTCTTCGTCGGCGGGAATTTTCATGGAATCACACTCTGCTATTCTTATCAGATGTATACGTCCGGAATTGAGATGATTAACGGCTCCCATGAACTCACATTAGGATACCAAACCGAACTTGACCTGTTCAAAAAGGGGAGAAACCGACACAAGAGTGTGAGATTCCTTTGATGAATTGAATGAATGTTTAATGTAAGAATGAAATTTAATTAGTATAAGATGAAACATTTTCTGTTAACGTTAGCGCTGCTTGCTTCCATGGCTTTCATGGCGGCATGCTTCGGAGGTACAAGCCGTTCAGGTTCTGCCGGAGGAGAAGTAACCGGTGTAGCAGGCAGCTCCATTCAGGAACCGACACCATACGGAATGGTGCTGGTGAATAAAGGCTCACTCAAGATGGGTTCCGAAAATATGGACTCACTATGGGGAAGAGACATTCCTACACGAGAAATTTCCGTCGATGCATTCTGGATGGACGAACATGAAGTGACTAATGCCATGTACAGACAATTCGTCTACTGGGTTAGAGACTCCATCATCAGGGAAAGACTCGCTGACCCCGCTTACGGTGGTGACGAATCATTCAAAATCGAAGAAGACAAGAACGGAGAACCTATAACACCACACCTTAACTGGAACAAGCCGATTCCATGGAAAAATCCGGATGAAGACCAGCAGAGGGCTATCGAAAGCGTGTATACCGTGCATCCGTTCGACGGAACGAAAATGCTCGACGTTTCGCAGCTCAACTACAGATATGAGATCTTCGACTATGTCACTGCGGCTAAGCGTAAGTACAGGCTCAATCCGGAAGAAAGAAACCTCAACACCGACGTCACTGTCAATCCGAACGAGGTGGTATGGATTTCTAAAGACACTGCTTACGTGGATGACGAAGGACAAATTCATCGTGAAACCATCACACGACAACTCTCATCTATGTGGGATTTTGTCAATACATACATCGTGAATGTTTATCCCGACACCACTTGCTGGATAAACGACTTTCAGAATGCTGAAAATGAGATGTATATGAGAATGTATTTCACGCATTCCAATTTCAACGAATATCCGGTGGTGGGTGTCAACTGGGAGCAGGCTAACGCATTCTGCAACTGGAGAACCGACTTCCTCATAAAAGGACTCGGACCGAGCGCCAAGTTCATACAGCGATACCGACTTCCTACTGAAGCGGAATGGGAGTTCGCTGCAAGAGGAAAGGACGGTAACGAACTGCCGTGGAACCAGGAAGGGGTGAAGAGCAGCAACGGATGCTTCTACGCCAACTTCAAACCCGACAGGGGCAACTACACTCAGGACGGAAACCTCATCACGTCAAGAGTCGGTATCTATTCAGCCAATTCAAACGGACTCTACGACATGGCGGGAAATGTGGCGGAATGGACCTCTACCGTTTATACCGAAGCGGGAGTCTACTCCATGAGCGACATGAACCCTACACTCACTTACAACGCAGCTAAAGAAGACCCGTATGCGCTTAAAAGAAAGAGTGTCAGAGGAGGCTCTTGGAAAGACCCGGAGAGCTTCATAAAATCAGCTTGGCGTAACTTCGAATACCAGAACGTGGGACGCTCATTCATCGGATTCAGATGCGTAAGGTCAATGGTCGGAACACCGGGAAAGAAAGTGAGGGCAAGCAAATCCGGAAACAGTGGCAGACGACAGAGAGGCTCATCGGGTGGAGCTGCAAGGTCGGTCAGAAGAGCCAGAAGATAAACACAACACTAATATAATCCAGAATAAATGACTTTAAATTAGTAAACCCGTAAACGGAAAAACAAGCTGATTGTGAAATCGATTACGTGGCTACTTGTAAAATAAAAAAGAAACAATTATGCCTAAAAGAAATAGACGCAAAGCAACCGGTATTCAGGGTTGGATGGATTCGCGTGCAGGACAAATGTTCTTGAACTACGCATATAGCTGGGGTGCTGCTATCGTGATCCTCGGTGCACTCTTTAAACTCACACATATTCATGGAGCCGACCTCATGCTCTTCATAGGAATGGGTACGGAGGTTATCGTGTTCTTCTTGTCCGGTTTCGAACGTCCTTGGACTGATGACGGTCGTGACGACGATGATGACGACGACTATGACGGAACGGAAGATGATACGGAGGAAGAGACTGAAGAGGATGACAACGAAATTGAAAATATGTGGGAAACTGCTGACGACCAGGCTGAAACTGCTGCAGAGGAAGGTGCACAGCAGACGGCTGCACAACTTGCGGCGGCTATACAGAACACACCGGTTCCGGCTGTGCAGGGAATGACACCGGAAATGCAGGAGGCTACTACCAATTACGTCACTCAGCTTAATGAACTCACCGAAACTCTCAAGAAGGTGGCTGAACAGTCGGCAAGGCTTACAAGAGACTCGGAAGAGATGGAAACCATGAACCGCACTCTCACCGGAATCAACCGGTTCTACGAAATGCAGCTGAGGTCTGTAGGACAGCAGAGCTCTACTATTGACGAAGTCAACGAGCAGACAAAGAAACTCGCTGCACAGCTTGAAGAACTCAATGGAGTGTATGCGAGAATGGTGGAAGCACTCAAAATGAATATGAAAGGCGGTCAATAAACCGGCTGACAAATGGATGAGTCGGACGACGGTCGACAAACATAATGCAACCGCCGGAAGATGAGAATCCAAACCTCTGTACAATTATAGCTGAAGAAAAAAATGGCAATACATAAAAATAAACTCTCACCGCGTCAGAAGATGATCAACCTGATGTACGTTGTGCTAATGGCTATGCTTGCGCTCAACGTCAGCTCTGACGTGTTGAATGGGTTCACGCTCGTAGATGAAATGCTGAACAGGTCGGTCGGCAGCTCGGTTAAGGAAAACCAGTACATTCTGTCCGACCTCGAAAAGACTTTGGCAAATAATCCGGCTTATGCACTTGAATATCAAGAAAAAATAAAGACCATTAAGGAACAGTCCGACGAACTCTATAAGTTCATTGAGGATCTTAAATTGAAAATTGTCAGGGAAGCGGATGGCGAAGAGGCCGACGTCAGAAACATAAAGTCGATGGAAAACCTCGAGGCTGCCAATTATGTCATGCTTTCTGATGGACTCGGACAAGGACAAATTCTCTTCGACAAGATAAATGCATATAGGAAGATGATTCTCGGAATGATTTTCGACCCCGACAAAAAACGGAATATTTCCGAGAACCTCACTACCGAACTGCCGGAGAGAGGAAAGAGAATGGGTAAGAACTGGCAGGAGTATATGTTTGAAAACGTGCCCGTATCAGCGGCTGTGGTGCTCCTGAGCAAAATCCAGGACGATGTGCTCTATGCCGAGGGTGAGGCACTGCACGAAATCATAAACAACACAGACATCAATGAGATGAACGTAAGGGTCAACGATCTCAGAGCATACGTCATTCCTAACAACAGAACTCTTTCTGTCGGAGACACATATTCTGCACAAGTCGTAGTGGCGGCTGTCGACACCACTTCTCGTCCGGAAGTGTATGTGGGAGGTAATCTCTTGCAGTCGCAGGACGGATCTTTCAAGATGGTTTGCAACACGCCGGGTGAACATTCGTTCACTGGATATGTGCTCGTCAGAAAACGCGACGGATCGGTCATCAAGAGAGATTTCGCACAGACATACAATGTGCTGCCGAGAAGTGGAAACGAAAGAAATGCTTCTGCAAATATTGGAAGACTGCCTAATGCCACCGGTGGAGTCGACGTGGATATGACCGGAAGGACTACGCCAAGAGCTTCTACTCAGATTGAGTCATCCACCGTGTCGTCTACTATCATGAACGTGCTTTATGCTGGATATGAAAACCCGATAAGCATTTCGGTGTCGGGGGCATCAAACATCTCAGCTACTATTTCAGACGGTACTATTCATGACCTTGGCAACGGAAAATTCACTGCTATCCCTAATACGGTAGGACAGGACGTGACCATCTCCGTTTCTGCTATCGTAGGAGGACAGACGCAACACGTGGACGACTTCAAGTTCCATGTCAGAAAACTGCCTGACCCGGCACCATATATATTAACGGGTGCGGATACGCATTTCAAGGGTGGTAGAATCGCTAAGAATACCATACTTGGTGCGGCAGGTATTCACGCTGCTATCGATGATGGAATCCTGAATATTCCGTTTACCGTCACTGGATTTGAAGCTACGTTCTGGGATAAATTGGGTAATGCTATTCCGCTTGTCTCCAACTCTTCAAGCTTCACTCCGGCTATGAAAGAACAAATCAGAGACATGCAGAGAGGAAAAGCCTTCTTCATTTCGAAAGTACAGGCTATCGGACCGGATAAGGTGCCAAGAGTTCTGCCGGGAGCAATGAAAATAATTGTCAGGTAATTAATTTGAGAATAAGTTTAATATAATATACGAATTTGGAATGGAAGAAAGGGTTTTGTTGTAAATCTGAATTTTTGAAATCACGAAATATGATAATTCCCTATTCCTTATTCCTTATTTCTAATTCTGATAAGAAATGAAAAGATTTATTGTTGTTGTATATGCACTGACGATGATTATTAGCGTCTATGCACAGCCTAATAGAACAAGGGTAAATAACAATAGGAATCAGCAACAACAGCAGCAGCCTCAACAGGTTGACAGGGCGAGCATCATGTATCCTACTGCTGTTGCCACACCTGATGAAGTTACCTGGAGAAGGGATATTTATAGGGAGCTCGATCTGAAACTCGACGAGAACGCACCTCTTTATTATCCCGAAATGCCTAAGGACGGAGAACAGAGCTTGTTCTTCATTCTCTTCAGGTTGCTGAACGTCGGTAAGATACCTGCATATAAATACATGCCTGACGGTACTGAACACTTCGACAGAAGTCATAGAATTCACTTCAGGGATTTGCTCGAAAAATACGATATCTTCCATGAGGTCGATTCGGCAAGAAGGGCCATCAATGTCAGGGATGCTGACGTGCCGGGAAACGAGGTTCTCAGTTATTTCGTGAAAGAAAGCTCTTACTACGACCAGAACACCGCCACTTTCCATACTCGTATTGTCGCGCTTTGTCCTGTGATACATAGGGTGGCAGATGAATTCTCATATGAATCAATGTCGGTGGACGACGACGGTGATGAAGGCATACCTGTTACGAAATATCCTATGTTCTGGGTGAGATTCGAAGATATAGAACCCTATATCAGCAAGCAGATGATTATGGTGTCGAACATCAACAACGCATCCAAGATGTCTATCGCCGATTATCTCGCTACCAACAAGTATAAGGGGAAAATCTACATGACAAACAACATGCAGAACAGAACCATCATGGATTATTGCCAGACGGACAGCGCAGTCAATCTCGAACAGAAAAGACTCGAACAGGAAGTGGCTGACTTCGAACGCCACCTCTGGAATCCGCCTCTCGATTCTGCCGCAATTGCAAGGAGAGACTCCATTCAGGCGGCACAAGACAGGCAGTCGTCGAGAAGAAGCAGAAGAAACCGCAGCAACCGTAATGACAATCAGCAAGCTGACGACAACAACCAGAATCAGAACCAGCAGGCTGAAGGACAGCAGGGAGAGGCTGTTCAGTCGAGAACTGACGCCAGAAGGCAGGTAGACGATCCGGCACCGGCTCAAGAACAAAGACGTGCGCGTGTCTCCGTCAGACGACAAAGACATTAATAACTTCGAAGAAATAATTAGGTATAAGCAATAATTAAGTATAAGCAAAAATAAGTATAAGCAAAAAGGAGCATGCCAATTCCGGCATACTCCTTTTTTATATATTTCCTTTTTAGCTCCCGTAGATTTTTTAGATTTTCTAGAATCTCTAGGTTCTCTAGAATTTCTAGGTTCTCTAGAATTTCTAGGTTTTCTAGAATTTCTAGATTCTCTAGCTCCTCTATATCTTAATCTTCAGCACTTTTCCGCTTGAGCTTGGAAGTACGGTCTCTATCACTCCGTCGGGACTCAGCTTCACATCTTCGCTCTTGCCGCTCAGCAAATCCTTGGCGCTCACATATCCCAAATCTTTAGGAATGCCCATATAGTCGAAAGCGGCTACAGGTATCCTCACCTTTGCATTTAAAGCGTTGGAGTCGAAATTGGCAATCACTACTATCAGCGAGTGACCCTGCTTGCGTAGGAAGGCATAGATGCGGTTGGTGTCCATGTCCGGGTTGTCGTAGTTGGCGAACATCACATCGTAGAATTCACCTTCGCGGATGGCTGACTCAATGTTGCACAGACGAAGCACCTTCTTGTAGTAGTCGCGAAGCGACTTCTCTTCCGGAAGCAGTTTCTTGTCGTCGAACTCACCGCCATTGCGCCAACGGCGGATACTGTCAATCGTCCAGTAGTCAAAAATCGTCGTACGGCCGTCATCACCGCTGAATCCTTCTGTGTAACTGCCGCTCTCGCCAAGTTCCTGACCGAAGTAAATCATTACCGGATTCTCACGCATAAGCATGCTCACAAGCAATGCAGGACGACCCTTCAGAGCGCTGCCGCAGAAGTAAGGGGAGGCGATGCGCTGCTCGTCGTGGTTCTCAAGGAAATTCAGCATGTGACTGTGGATGTCATCCACATTCTGCCAACAAGAGGTGATGGCAGAGGCCGACGCTCCGTTCGACACGATGCGCAGTGTGTCGTAAAGACCCACCTTGTCGTAGAGATAATCAAAACCGCCGTTATAGATATAATTGCGGTATTCTTGAGGATTATACACCTCGGCTATGAAAATGATGGAAGGGTAGGCTGACTTCACTTGAGGTATGGCCCAATGCCAGAATTCACACGGCACCATCTCGGCCATGTCGCAACGGAAACCGTCAACGCCTTTGCTGCACCAGAATTTCAGTATATCCAGCATTTTTGACCAAGTGTCGGGAATCGGTGAGAAATAATTCATGCGGCTGCCTTGATAGTCAACACCGTAGTTCAGCTTCACTGTCTCATACCAGTCGTTACGGCCGGGATTGGCTCCGAAAAAGTCGTTGCCTGTGGCCTTGGCGGGAATCTCGCTGTAAACCTCGCCATTTGAATCCGACAAGTCGAACTGAGGACGGAACGGCTCACCGTTGATATAATAGAAATTATTCGAGGGGCTGAAATTCTTGCTTGTGTCGTCGTCGGCACCCAGGTCAACCACTCCCGAAGGTTTCGAATCGGAATGGTATTCGCGTGCCACATGGTTCGGAACGAAATCGATTATAGCCTTCAGACCGGCTTTATGGGTACGGGCGAGCAGATTCTCGAATTCCGGCATACGGCGATCTACATTGACTGCCAAATCGGGGTCTATGTCGTAATAGTCCTTTATGGCATAAGGACTGCCCGCCTTACCTTTTACTACGGACGGGTGGTCCTTATGAATGCCATAGGAACTATAGTCGCTTTGAGTGGCATGCTCGATGATGCCGGTATACCATATGTGGGTAACACCCAAGGACTTTATGCTTTCTAATGCCTTGAAACTGAAATCGTTCATCTTGCCACATCCGTTTGTGGACGAATCCCCGTTCATGACACATGATGTGGAGCGTGAACCGAACAAGCGGGTGAAAACCTGATAGATGACTGGTTTAGTTTTCATAGGACGAAATTTTATTCTATGCCGTGAGCAGTCACATTCTCATTGCCCTTGGCTATCTTTGCTACCAATCCCTGAAGCACCTTGCCAGGACCGCATTCTGTGAAGTCGGTGGCGCCATCGGCTATCATGTTCTGAACCTCAAGTGTCCAACGAACCGGAGCGGTCAGCTGTGCTATCAGATTCTGCTTGATCTCTTCAGCATCGGTGTGAGCCTTCCCGTCTACATTCTGATATACCGGGCATTTAGGAGTGTTGAATTTGGTCGACTCGATGGCGGCCTGAAGTTCGTCCTTCGCCGGCTGCATCAGAGGAGAATGGAACGCACCGCCTACCTTCAACGGTAATGCGCGCTTTGCACCGGCGGCTTTCAGCTTCTCGCAGGCTTCGTTGATTGCGTCTATATTACCCGAAATCACTACCTGACCCGGACAGTTGTAGTTGGCAGCTACTACCACGTTGCCTGGCTTGCTTATGGAGGCACATACCTCTTCTATAGTCTCGTCTGGCAATGCTATGATGGCGGCCATTGTGGATGGAGCGGCTTCACAGGCCTTCTGCATTGCCTGAGCACGCTGGCTAACAAGCTTCAAACCGTCTTCAAACGACAATGCACCGGCGGCTACCAATGCGGAAAACTCTCCGAGGGAATGACCGGCGGTCATCTCCGGCTGGAACGCGTCGCCCATGCAAAGAGCGGAAATCACGGAGTGAAGGAATACAGCCGGCTGAGTGACCTTCGTCTGACGTAGTTCCTCGTCTGTGCCCTCAAACATTATCTTGGTTATCTCAAAACCTAATATCTCATTGGCTTTGTCGAATAATTCTTTTGCGATTGGATTACTTTCGTACAGGTCCTTGCCCATACCGGAAAATTGTGCACCCTGTCCAGGGAATACGAATGCTTTCATGTTGATTCTAATTAAATTTTATTATTATGTTTTAAATGATGATTATTATGAATTTATAATACGAATTCGTGGAAATCTGATGCCGATTCTTAATTTGAGATAATCAAATTCCAATAGTTCCTGTAGGCCTACAGGAAAAAGGTGCGTAAGATAAAAAATTTAATTGGAGTAAATCGACACCACTACATCAGCCTCTCGTTATACGCATCGTTAATCACATTCAAGGCGGTGAGAGAGCGAGGAAAACCGATCCATGGAATCATGGCGGTTACGCATGCAACCATCTCGGCCTTGCTGATCTTGGTGTTGCGGCAGCCGATGGCATGAGTGCGCAAACGGTCGTCACAACCGCCTAAACCGGCTAACATGCAGAACGTGATCAATTCACGATGAGGAAGGTCGATGCCGTTGCGGGTGTAGAACTTGCCAAAGCAATAGTCCTGCATGTATTTCACTATGTGCTCCTGACCCTTTGGAGAGGTCTCAAGCATGTTCTCTGCGTTGCCTTCACCCCACAAGGCGTCTATCATCTTGCCGCCCTCTTCATGGCAGGTCTCGTCTGTGGTGGTTGCCTGGTCGTCGAGAGGCAGACGGATGTCGTTGTCGTCGAACACCTCGTTCATTGCAAGCAGGAAACAAAGCACGCGAGAGAAACCGAGGAACGGAACGGCCTGATATACGATTTCGCGAACCTCACGTGGCTTAACACCTACGTTCAAGGCTGCATCTACATACATCCTGAATTCTGTCAAAGCGTTGCAACCGATGCAAGATGCCAATATGCACATCACACGCGTCTTTTCTTCAACCAAACCTTCTGTGGCTTTCAGGGTTTCATCGAATGCGAAATTGTCGAATATGGCGGTTAATTCCGGGTCGCTCTTCAGTGTGTTTACAGAATTGCGGCTGGAAAACAAGCGCTTTATCTGCTTATGAGCGGTTTCTGTGATTTTTATCTCCTTCATGATATTTTGCTTTTTGATGTTCGTTTTGGTTTACTCTTATGCAAATATAATAAATTTTATCCCATTACAATAATATATTTACCTTTTTTTAGACTTTTTATAGCCTTTTAGTAGTGATAAAAAATAACTCGCCTCGGTTTATTGCCAGAAATAATAAAAAAACTTCATCATTTATTTTTATCTATGTTTTGATATTTGAATTATATTTCATATTTTTGCCATGCAAACATAGATAAATACGATTATTAATCATTAAATCTTTATTGATATGAAATTTTTACTGAAATTCACAGCATTGCTGATTCTGGCCATGCCGGTATGTCTGTTCATTTCTTGTAGCGATGACGACGACGACAATAGCGGCGACAAGCCGACTGAAGAAAAACTCTATATCAAAGAATTGTATGACAAAAAAGGCGATGTCATGACCTTCGACTACGACAGTAAGAACCGCATCACTAAAGTTGCACTCTATGATGACGGAGAATACTGGTTTGTGGATTTGGCACACAACCCGCTTAAAATGAAAACCTATAGATTAGGAGATATTGATAGCGAAGTGAACGAGGAAAGCCTTTATGATGACGGGGATTTAGCACGCGTTTCAAGTATCAAAACGAATAAGAGCGGCAATATCACGAGTTGTGTGGTGACGAAAAAGGAAGGAACTGCAAGGGCAAATGTGGAGTACGACTCTGAACAGCATCCTGTCAAGCTCACACAGGTCTACGAAGGTGAAGACTGGAGCTCTACCGACGTGGCTGAATTGACATGGAAAGACGGTAATCTCATTCATTACACTGTAACCGACGAAACTGGCTTGTACTTGGAGTCTATTCTCGAATACACCAACTACAAGAACCTTACCGAACAGCCTACATATGCTATGACACTGGCTTTATGGGGAAGACCTGAATTTTTTTCGGGTGTGCTTGGAAAAACATCTAAGAATCTGCCGTCAAAACTCACAACGAAATATTATGAGGATGGGAGTCTGGAAGAAACCAATGTCTACAACCTCTCATATTCTTTTGGCGACAACAATGACGTGGCGGAGGAGTATCTCGAAAACGATGAGGAAACTTTCTGGATTTCTCATTTAGCACAGCATCTCAACCATTATGAAGTATACTACGGATATACAAAATAATTTTTTCCCACAGGCGAATTTTTATAATTAACCGGGAACCTAAAATGAGATTTCTGAATGTCGTATATCGCTTGGTATACGACATTCAATCTTTTTATTCCTTGTAATGCCACTCCCTTGTACTGCTACTCCGCAGCACTAATACCCCGCAGCACTAATACTCCGTTGCGCTAATATCTTGCTTCAACGTTACACCCTTGTAATAAACCCGTCCGTTTGTAGGGGCTGGTTTTATGCCAGCCCGCAACGGTGCTCTCACCGACGAACCCACTCTCCGGCTGTACCACCAACTTCACCAACCTCCGTTCTCGCTTCCACCTCTCTTCAAGTGCTGCCAGTGGAGCGGAAGTCTCCAGGCTTCCGCACGTCGTCCATATAAAAATAGAGCGGAAGCATCCCACCTTCCGCAAAATAACTAAGAAAAATACCCCCAAAACCGATGAACTGACGATTTTCGCCTTTGAAAACCGTTTTTCAAGGTATCAGCAGCGACGAGTCGCCATAACTCAGAAACCTGAAGTCATGACTCAAAGCATAGTCGTAAATTGTATGCCAGTCGCCATTAACAAAAGCCGATACCAACAATAATAACGTGGACTGGGGCTGATGGAAATTGGTCACCATACGCTTCACGATATGGTATTTGTAGCCCGGGGCGATGATAATCTGTGTGCTCGTGTGGAGCGACTGAAGGCTGTTGTGGTCAAGATAGTCGAGGATGTTCTGAAGATAACGCAGAGTAAGCGCATTGTCGGCTGAGTCATCCTCAACACCACGCCCGTCGTATGGCTCCCATTGGTCAACATGAAGGTCTTCCTCGCTGAGCGACAGCGACTGCTCCAACTTGCGACCTATGTAGTAGAGGCTTTCCAATGTGCGTACCGAAGTGGTTCCAACCGCAGTGGCTGTACCTCCATGTGCAAGCAGTTTCTCAATGGTCTGGCGTTTCACAACGATATACTCGGAGTGCATCTCGTGACCCTCAATCTCCTCGCTCTTCACGGGCTTGAACGTGCCGGCACCAACGTGAAGTGTCAATTCCTCACGGTCAATACCGTTGGCATCCAACGTTTGCAACACCGATTCAGTGAAATGCAGACCGGCGGTAGGAGCGGCTACAGAACCCTTGATCTTGGAATAAACTGTCTGATAGGTCTTAAGGTCAGACGCCTCGGTATCGCGGTTCAGATAGGGTGGGATAGGCATCTCGCCTGTCGACTCCAATACCTCCGAAAAACTCACGTCATTGTCGTCCCAGAAAAAACGCACTATGTGCTTTGTGCCGTCACCCACTTGGGCATCTGCGTTCAGACGCTCCGCATGAAGCGTCAGTGGCTTGCCCTTTACGGTGATTCCGCGGTCAAGCACACCGCTCTTCCAACGCTTCAGATTCCCGATCATGCACAGCCATTGACATTCGCCTTTGCTCGAGAAATTCATCTGGTATTCAAGCGGAACATAAGGCTCCATACAGAACACCTCTATCGTGGCACCCGTCGACTTCTTGAAATGCAGGCGGGCCTGAATCACCTTTGTGTTGTTGAACACCATAAGGCCGCCGGACGGCAGATAGGACGGAAGGTTGTAGAAGTGGTCTTCCGTCACCCTGCCGTGATTGTAAACCAGCAATTTGCTGTGGTCGCGCTCGGCCAAAGGATATTTGGCTATTCGTTCGTCCGACAAATCGTAATTATAATCGGATATGTGTATGTGTCGTGGGTCTGTCATTTCTTTATGTGTTTATTTTAAGTGATTTAGTTCGTGAGTTGCGACTCGTTCCTTGCGTATTTGTTGAGTTGAGGAAACCTTAAAAAAAGAACATCCAGCCGCCATGTATTCATTAATTTTTTTCAACATGAGAATGCGCATTTTTTTAATGCAAAAATGCCACTTCCTTGAATTCATAACGACGCTCTTCGCCGTCGGATGACTCCAGAATCAGATGCCCGCTCGCCTCAATTCCTGTAATTTTGGCGAGAAACATGCTGTGGCGGTCCTTATAGCGGTGATAGCCGGTGCGGCGGTATAGGTGCTCCATATAGCGCTTACGTACAATCTCGGAATCACCGGCATAAATCTGCTGAAGATAATATTCAAAGCGCTCGCTCACTTTCATGAGCAGTGGATGCAAGGGAAATTCCTCGTGGTATATCTGCCATAGCGACACGGGATTGGGGGCGTCGCTCCTGAATTCACGTTGGTTCACATTGATGCCGCTGCCGATTATGCAAGACGACAATGCTTTGCCTTCAAGGTCACATTCAATCAGAGTCCCGCTGATCTTCTTGTCGAGGTAGTATATGTCGTTAGGCCATTTCACACTGAACGAGTCGGCGGGAATTCTATCATCACCAACAACCGACTTGCCAACCCATTCAAGCATGTCGAGAATCGACAGGGCCATCGCCTGGCTCAAAACAAACTGACCTGAAGCAAGTATGCCTTGAGGGTGAAACAATAGACTGAATGTCAGATTCTTGCCATATTCACTTTCCCAACTGTTGCCCTTCTGACCGCGGCCGTGTGTCTGTTCTCTTGTGGATACCACAACCAACTCTTCGCCAACATCATGCTCCGACATCCACCGTCTTGCATAACTGTTCGTGGAATCCACACTCGACAATTCTATTTCTATCATCTTTTTTACCTTTTCCGTCGTTTATTTCCTTATATCCTTTTGGTCTTTCCGTTGTTTATTTCCTTTTTATATCCAGCAACCCGCTCGTCTACTATCCCACAACCAACTCGTCAACAGATAATCAATGCACCGTCACCATCGTAGCACCGAAACCATATTGTTGGAAAGAGGCGTCCTGATAACTGCAGTGCTTGTATTTGTGCTTCAACTCGCTGATGATGGCATTGCGTAGAACACCTTCACCCTTGCCGTGGATAAACACAATCCTGCGGCCCTTGTCCTTCAGATGCGAGTCGAGAGTCTTGCGAACCACACCCATCTGATATTCCTTGATATCACCGGCCGACATACCGGCTGTGGTCTCCAGCAGTTCATGTGCATGGAGGTCAACCTCGATGATATCCTTCACATTCGACTTCTTCGACACTCGAGCCTGATGAGGATGATCACGGCGCATCTCACGCTTGGCCGACATCGCTTCGCGCAGCTCCTGACTGTCTACTGTCAGAGGACGGACGGCCTTGTCGTCTTTCACCACGCTAAACTCCAATGTCGGCTCGTCGAAGAACAGGCCTTCACGGAATGTGTGGAACTTGAAGAATTTGGTTGTGTCTATGCGGATCTCTGCGTGAATCGATGGTTTGGGAAGAAACGGCTTGTCCTCCTTATAGGCGAACAACTGAAATGCCACACGCTCTATATCGTTCAGCATGGCATGGTTCACTTCCTCGATAAACACCTTCGTATTTGGTTCAACCACACCGTGGGCACGCATCTTGTAGCTGGCGTTTTCCTGCGACATATAGGCATAGTCGATGTAGTAGTTGCAATCGTTGATAAGATAGCATTCGAAGGTGGTCTTGCTGAAATTCTTGATGTCTACAGGCACAAAGCAGAGAATCACGTTCAACTGCTCACCGTCGGCACGCTCTTCTGGCTTCGGCTTATAGGTTATCTCCTTGTCGGCTGGGTCTATGTATTCATCGTCCGACGCCACACGCATCGGTGCCCTCACCTCCTTCTCCAATGGCTTGTTGCGGTCCATCGTGTCAACCTTTGCTATGTTGTAGTCGTCCGTGGTGATCACAACCACCTCGCTTGCCAATACCGGTATGTCGAATCCGTCGGCGTCTTCCACCAACACTATGTTGCCTTTCTGAAAACCTGTGATTTTGCCGCCTCCTACATCATTCAGAAAGCGGACTCTGTCTCCTATCTTCATAATATCTTATTTTGTAAATCCTTAAATCTTAAATCTTAAATCCTTAAATCCTTAAATCCTTAAATCCTTATATCCTTGCCTCCTCTCATCTCAGCATCTTCCTCAGAGGACTCTTTATCGCCTTCAGTCCTTTGGCGAGGCTACGGCAGTTCAGACGCGCGCCGGCAAGAGAGGTGTGGGTGTGGTCGTGGTTGAACATTGCGGCGGCCTTCTCCTTGCCCATGGCATCAAGGGCATCGGCGGTAATGTTGTGAATGTCCACAAAGTCAACACCGGTTTCTGCCACTACCTGCGCATACCATTTGCCGTAGCTGCCGTTGCGACGCTCCACCTTCCCGCCCGGCCACTCGTTGCGTGGGGTCAGGCTGAGCAGAATCGGAGTGGCGCCCTTCTCGCGTGTGTCTTCTATGAATTTCTTCAGATACCAGCCGAAGGAATAAACCACCTTGTAGCTGCCGTTGCTGGCTAGATGATAAACATGGCAGGTGTCGTCAGCACTCGCTATCACACCACGCTCCTTGTCACGATCTATGCCGCCTATGTCGTTATGGCCGAATTGAATAAGAACATAGTCGCCGGGCTCCAGCGAATTGTATATCTCGTCCCAGCGACCTTCGTCAAGGAAGGTGCGGGTGGAACGGCCGGCTTTGGCACAGTTCACGAAGATGCATTTCTCCTGGTTGAATATAGTGCCTGCCTGGGAACCCCAGCCCCACATACCGTCGGCATCCTTATCTGCATTCTTGCCTGTGGAGTCGCCGGCTAAGAATATGCGTGGCACTCGGCGGCCGGGATGACGGGTAGGACGGAACACCACCCATTCAGGGTGAACCTCGAGAATGCTGCGAGGATGAACCATGTCGGGAAGCAGGCACGACTGCAAGCCGGCCAACTCAGCGTCGGTGCTGGCATACAGACCCTCTGCAAAACTAGCCGCATTCATGCGGGCACCGAAAGCGGAGGAGTGGATCTTGTCGCCGAAGAAATGATATTCTGTCTTGTGCTTGCCGTACAGCTCCAGCTTGCTCGCAGATATGTCGTTGAGGTCGATGCAAGCCACATCAAGTTCCTCTGCCATCGCCTTTATCCATGGAGTGAACGTGGTCAGCTTGCGGTCTATACGGTTCGTGTCAACTTCTTCATAGGCCTTCCGCGGTGTTAAGGTCAGAAGAATAGGCGTGGCGCCTTTCCCACGTATCTCGTTCACAAATCGACGGATATAGCCGCCGAACGTGTAGACCGTCTCCTCAACCCCTGTCTCTTTGATAGTCACTACAGTGGAGTCCTCCAGCAGATAGGCGTCGTAGGCACCGCCATTGCTGCGCTCGCTGCGGTAACTCGAACGGGCACGGTTCTCGTCTATCGGCCCATTGTCGTTATGTCCCAATTCCAGCACCACATAATCGCCCGGGCGGATGCCTTCCAACACAGCCGGCCACAGACGACGGTAGAACGTACGGGGACTTGTCCCGCCTAAGGCATGGTTCTCAACAGTGATCTTATCCGAGTTGAAAAACTGATTCGCAAAATAACCCCAGCCCCATTGACCGTTGTTGCCGTTGCCAAGGGTGCCGTTGCGCATCGTGCTGTTGCCTACGAGAAACAACACGGGATGGTCGCCGCGACGGGATGAACCGCTGACCGGACGCGACTGGTTGGCTTTCTCCAGGGAGTCGAGCGTTACGTCGCGAACTCCGTTGATGTCACGCCATATCGGATCGTTCGAATCCTGAGCCGACAACAACATGCAGAGCGTTGAAAGGATGATGGTGAAAAACAAACGTTTTATCATAATCATATGCTTGGTTTTAGATGGGTTTGAATAACTGAATCGGTCGTGCTTGCCTGTTAAATCGTAACAATCTGAGCTTCTCTGTTCTCCGCTTGACCGATAAATGACCTATTTTCTACAAAGATAGTGATTTTATGACAAATATCGGGTCCGTATACTCCAAAAATCTGCCTTTAGCCAAAATAATCGTGTTTTATTATTGCAGATTCATTTTTTTTATTAACTTTGCACAAAAGATATTGAAATGCGCAAAACAGGCTTTTCCATGGATTATATTCAAAACAACCGCTCGCTCATAAGGGTGTTGGAAATTGCAATTCAGAATCATTGGGAATCCACAGCATTATCGGATTATGATTCTGAAGTTGCTTTCACCTTCCGTGACATTGCAGCTCAAATCAACCGCATTCACCATATATATAGGGAAATCGGTATTCAAAAAGGGGATAAAATCGCAATATGCGACAAGAATTCAAGCTTCTGGGGTGTCACTTTCCTCTCCGTAATCACATACGGGGCGGTGGCAGTGCCTGTGCTGGCAGATTTCAACGGGGAGCAAATCGTCAATGTGGTGGAACATTCCGATGCCAAAATACTTGTGGCTGGAATACAGACTAAAAAGAAAATCCAAGAAGTCTTCAAAGCGCAAGGAAAAGAAGGCTTCGATAAATGTGAAATATGGGACATTGCATTTGCCGGCGAACCGGCTGATGAATTCTATCTCAGTCCGGAAGAAATTTCCTATGTGAAAGACAATCCTGACGACCTCGCCGTCATAAACTACACATCTGGCTCTACCGGACATTCTAAAGGTGTTATGCTCCCTTATCGATCAATATGGTCGAACGTGGCATTTGCCGACGAGAAACTCGGACTGAAGGAGTATTGCTCCATTCTCTCACTCCTGCCAATGGCACATATGTACGGCTTCGCATTCGAATTCATCTACGAACTCTGTATGGGTGGACATATCCATTTCCTCACAAAGGCGCCAAGTCCTACTGTCCTGCTTAAGGCACTTGCCGACGTAAAGCCCGACGTGGTCATTGCTGTGCCGCTCATTATCGAGAAAATCATTCAAAGCAGGGTCTTCCCTATGTTGCAGACTAAGAAAATGAGACGACTCATGTCGCTGCCTTTCGTGAAACATTTCATCTACAAGAAAATAAGGGAACGCCTCACCAATGTGTTTGGTGGCAATTTCTATGAAGTCATCGTGGGAGGGGCTGCTTTCAATAAGGAAGTGGAGGAGTTTATGCATAAAATCAAGTTCCCTTATACTGTGGGCTACGGCATGACGGAATGCGGACCGATCATCTGCTACAGCGACTGGAAAAAATTCGTGAAAGGCTCATGCGGAAGATGTGTGCCGAGGATGGAACTGAAAATCATCAGCAAGGACCCGCAATTCATAGAAGGGGAAATATGCGTCAGAGGCGAAAACGTCATGCTGGGATACTATAAGAACGATGAAGCCACAAAAGAGGCGATAGACCAGGAGGGATGGCTGCATACAGGTGATTTGGGAACTGTGGACGCAAATGGAAATGTGTTTATTAGGGGCAGGCAGAAAAACATGCTCCTCAGCGCAAGCGGACAGAATATCTATCCTGAGGAAATCGAAGAGAAATTCACTTCTCATGTGCTTATCGACGAATGCGTGGTAATTCAGAGAAATGACAAACTTATCGGACTCGTTTATACCTCCGACGACACTCTCAAGGCGCACGGAATGACAAGGGACGACTTCAACGGACAGCTCGACAGATATTGCAAACATGTCAACACTATGCTGCCCTCATTCTATAAAGTCGCAAAACTCGAACCTCGAGACACGGAATTCGAGAAAACACCTAAACGTAATATTAAACGGTTCCTATACACTTAGGAAACTTCAAATTAAACTTTTCCTTATTTTTATTGTCTAATTGTTAAATCTATAAAGGGGGCGAATATGCCCATGTGCTAAAACGCCCGAAATTTATTATCATTATGACTAAACGTAACTTACTGACATTGTTTTTCGTCATGCTGTCATCAGTAATGATGGCACAGAACGCAGACCAAATCTATAGGGAGGGTAAGGCACTGCTTGATGCACACCGCTTTTCTGAGGCAATTCCTAAACTGAAAATCGCCGCTGAAAAAGGGCATAAGAAAGCACAATACCATCTGGGAAGATGTTATGATAAGGGAGAAGGAGTTGCAGAAGACAATGCTAAGGCATTCTACTGGTATCTCAAAGCCGCTGCACAAGGACATGCCAAAGCACAATTCCAGGTGGGGAAATGCTATAAAAAAGGTAAAGGAGTGGCGCAGGACCCTAACAAGGCATTCAAATATTTCATGTCCTCGGCAAGACAGGAATATGCTCCTGCGCAAATAGCGGTGGCTAAGTTCTATGTCAAGCAGGGAGACAACAACAAGGCGAAACAATGGCTCCTTAAGGGTATACGAAATCCTAAGGGAGGGGCTGAGGAACTTCAGGAACTCAAGCAGGAGGTATTACAGGGAGAACCGGCTGCAACAGCACTGATGAAACTCCTTAAATGATTAATCGATTGAATCTTATCAACTGAATCTCTCTTTTACTGCCGATTTGAATCAAAAACAGATTTAAAATAAAAAAGCCATCCGGAATTATAACGGATGGCTTTTATGATATAGCTAGGTGCGTTTATAAATTATTGACGCAACCCATAAACATTATAATACCAGTCTTGGTATCGTATATTGTTATTATGAAAGGACGGTCAAATCTGATGGTAATATCTTTGGTTTGTGGATTTGTGCCGGTTGAGGTATCGGATGTATACGTAACGGCTGTTGCTTCAACGCCTTCCTCAAAAACCTTAAGTTTTGAAGTTTGACATAACATACCAATGCTCTTAACGTCTGGTGACATTTTTGATAAATCAGAATTGTCTGAGAACAGCATTTTAACTCCAAACTTTTCCAAGATTGGAACCAAACCGCCAATCATATCAATTTCGAATTTAGGCATTTGTAATTTCACATTGGTAAGTGTGGATTGAAGTTGCCTTTGATATGAAAAATAATTCCAATCTGAAATATTCATGGATTTAATACACGAAAGCAGGTCCTCATTTTCATGTGGCAAGGCCGCAACCATTCCGAATCTATCAGAGAATGGGATATTAACCATGTCCATTTTTTCTAAATTAATCACCGACATCGGACTAGACTTTTTATGTTCCATCATCTCTATATCTGAATGGCTTCCATCTGAATTAATGAATGTGTCATTATGAGTGTTCTTTTCATTAAATTTGTATAACCAATTCGCATCAAAGTATATGGCATTTGTAATCAAAATATTACCAGACAAAGGACCTTCATGAAAAAGACTTTCTATTAATCCATGAGTTTTTTCCTTACACCATGTATTTACTGTTTTAGCTGATTCTTCAGATGAAAAATCAAGTGGCAAAACGTCTGTATCATAAAAATTATCAACATTAGATATAAAACTTCTATAAACTTTTGTCTTATCATTCATCCATAATGCATTTGCAATCTCTAATTTCGTGTTATCAGATTGACTACACAGCAAATTACTGATAACTCTATTATAATTGTTGAAATCATCAAGTGTGAACTTAAATCCAAAGACATTTAAAATTTCATTTAAAGTCTCGTCACAAGCGCCATTTGATAGCATCGCCAGAACTTGTTCAACACTGTATCCCGAAACAAAAGTGTTCCTTTTAGCATTGATATTGTTTTGTGATGCATATTGGAATAAATTTATGGTGAATCTGTTTATACCGTCTACAAAGAGAGCTTCTGGATCATTCAATTCTGTTTTTATATAGTCTTTGGAATTGAATTCTGGTGTGTAATCTTCTATAATATCAAGAGAAAAATTATTTGCCGAACTGTTTGTCGAATTATTGTTTGAGGAATTGTTATCATCGTCAGAACAAGATAATAACATCAAATTAAATAGCAAACATAATGCTATAAATACTATGTTTTTAAATTTCATATTACTGAGACTTTAATGTGATATATACTAAATAAAAAAACTCTAACAATTTATACGATAATCTTAAACGGATATTTGTTATTCTAAAGTTGCAACCAAGTATTTAATGTTTGTATCAAAATTGTTGATTAATAAATTTTGTTTAAATATACGTTTTTTTTTATAAAAAAATAGTAATTATGATTTTTTTTATATTAAAATGTTATTAATTATGTTTTTATGTTGTTATTTTTTGAAAAGGAAACGATTGTCATAGATATTTATATATAATTAAGAAACATCATATTTTTGTCGTTTCAATGGTGCTAATACTCGTATGTGTTATAACCTAATTCCCATTGTAAAAAGCCATCCGGAATTATAACGGATGACTTTTTTGATATAGCTAAGAGTGTTACTTTATTTAACACAAATTCATTTTTCTTATCCTCCTTTAAACCCTGTGCGACATACAGTTCACACCTTTAATCCTAGAGTACATTCAAAAAGATGGTTGATTTCTTCAGATATGAGTTTAATAATTGAACCATTATTGATTTCTCTTAGTTAATTCCTCATTCCTAATTCCTCATTCCTCATTTCTTGATAAAAAATAATCCCACAAATTCTAGAGCACCTTCTTGAACTTCTCGATAAATTCATCTGCCTCATTCTTGCTCAAGCATAGCGGAGGCAACAACCTCAACACGTTTGTGCCTGAGCAACCTGTAAAGCAATGCTCCTCAAACAGAAGCTTGTTCCTGATCTCCTTGTAAGGTACATCCAGCTCAATCCCTATCATCAAGCCACGGCCACGGATATCCACAACATGAGGCAAATCAGCTGAACGCAATGACGACATCAAGTGCTCGCCTACTAAGGCGGCATTCTTGACCAGCTTTTCCTCCTCCATCACGTCAAGCACTGCCAAGGCTGCAGCACATGCCAAGTGGTTGCCGCCGAAGGTGGTGCCAAGCTGGCCATAGACCGGTTCAAACATTGGTGATATCAGCACACCGCCCATTGGGAAACCATTGCCGATACCCTTTGCCACTGTGATCAGGTCAGGACGCACACCGCTATACTGATGGGCAAAAAACTTGCCGCTACGACCATAGCCGCATTGAATCTCATCGCATATCAGCACCGTGTTGTGCTGACGGCATAACTTCTGAAGCCCATATAGAAAATCGGAATCAACCAGGCGGATGCCGCCAACGCCCTGGATGCACTCGATGATGCAGGCACACACATCTCCCTTCTCAATCTCTGCCGCCCAAGCGTTCAAGTCGTTCAATGGCATATAAGTCACATGATGATTGGAATTAATCGGCGCGATTATCTTCGGATTGTCGGTGGCTTCTACAGCAAGCGATGTGCGACCGTGAAACGCTTTCTCCAATGACAAAATACGGGTGCGTCCATTATAGAACGATGCCAACTTCAGAGCGTTCTCATTCGCCTCCGCACCAGAATTAATCAGAAACAACTGATAGTCTTCATAACCGCTCAATTTTCCAAGGCGCTCGGCCAACTCACGCTGAAGGGGATTCACCACGGAATTGGAATAAAAACCCAGCTTGCTGCACTGAGATTTCAGCATCTCAACATAATGGGGATGACAGTGGCCGATAGATATCACTGCATGACCCCCGTATAGATCCAGATAATCCACGCCTTTGTCGTCCCATACTCTGCAGCCTTTCCCTTTGGTTATCGTTACATCAAATAATGGATATACGTCGTATAATTTCATATGCTATCAATTTCTTTTGTTCTTTTAATTCACTTTTCTATAATAATATCCCTTTCAGCTATTTCTGTCATTTTTAAAATAACGTTTAAATTAGTGTTCATTCGTTATTTTAGAAATGTTAAAACGCTGTCGCCTTCAGTTTTAGCCCTGCTGCCTCATCAAGGCCGAACATCAGATTCATGTTCTCTACCGCCTGACCCACAGCGCCCTTCAGCAGGTTGTCAATCACAGAAGTGATTACGGCCTTATTGCCGAATTTGTCGATATGGATAAGTGCCTTGTTGGTGTTCACCACTTGCTTTAAATCCAGACTTTTATCCACATAGTGGGTGAAAGGCGAATCCTTGTAGAAATCCTTGTAGAGAGCGCTCAACATCTCTGCCGACGGGTTGCTCTCACTCCCTTCTGCACCATCGAAGCGTACTACCGAAGTGCAGAATATGCCACGGGCAAAATCTCCACGGTAAGGAATGAAGTCGATGCTGCACTCCAATGAGCCTTGAAGTTCGCACAGACTCTGCCGGATTTCATAGAGATGCTGGTGGCTGAACACCTTGTAAGTGCTGATGTTGCCGTTGCGCCACGAGAAATGAGTGGATGGGGTAGGCGACTGACCGGCTCCGGTGCTGCCCGTCAGTGCGTTCACGCTCACGTCGTGAGTGAGCAGTTTCGACTGAGCCAAAGGAAGCAAGCCCAGTTGGATGCAGGTGGCGAAACAACCGGGGTTGGCAAGATGGTTGCAACCTCGGATCTGGCTGCGGTGAATTTCTGGCAAACCATAAACATAGTCGTTGCCGGGAGCCGACAAGCGGAAGTCCTGAGCCAAGTCAATAATCTTCACGTGGGATGGTATGGAATGGGTGCGAAGAAACTCCTCACTCTTACCATGACCGAAACAGAAGAACACAACGTCTACAGAATCAAATGGATAATCCGAACAGAACTCCAATTCGGTGTCGCCAAGAAGGCCTTCGTGAACATCGTATAATTTATTGCCAGAATTGCTGCCGCTGTTGGCAAACACAATCTCACAATCCGGGTGGTTCAGAAGCAGACGGATCAATTCGCCGCCTGTATAGCCTGCTGCTCCTAATATTCCTGCTTTTATCATAATTTCATCGTGTTGGGGCAAGAAGCCATAAGATAAGATATGCCAAAACACCACCGCCTAAACCGAGGGCAAGGACGATAAAACCGGCTCTGACCAGCAGTGAGTCAATACCGAAATATTCGGCGATTCCGCCACAAACTCCTGCTATCTTCTTATCGGTGGAAGATAAATAAAATTGCTTCTGCATATTTGAATTGTTTATTTAATACGTTCGTCATCCGGATGAGCAAGATAATAGGCACGCAAGGCGGTGCTGGTCACCTTGATGAAGCCCTTGGCATCTTCTGATGTCCATGCCTTAGCTGTTTCGCCATATTCACCCAGTTTGTTCTTGACCAGGTCGTTCGGTGAGTCAACGCCAACGGTTTCGAAGCCCAGCGGACGGAGTTGAAGGGTCACCATGCCTGTCACATTGCGCTGGCTGCTCTGAAGCATCGCCTCGATATCGGGCATCACAGGCTCCAGATACTGGCTCTCGTGAAGGAACATGCCATACCAGTTGCTCACCTGGTCCTTCCAGTATTGCTGCCATTTCGACAACGTGTATTTCTCAAGGAAACGGTGGGCGCCGATGATAAGCATCGGAGCGGCGGCCTCAAAACCTACACGACCTTTGATGCCGATAATCGTGTCGCCTACATGGCAGTCGCGACCGATACCATAGGCGGCACCGATGCTCTCCACCTTGCTGATCGCCGCTATCTTGTCGGTGAACACCTCACCGTTCACGCTGACCAACTCGCCTTTATCAAAACCGAGCTTCAATTCCTCTGGACCTTCCTTCTCGGGATGTTTCAGATAGGCACTTTCAGGAAGACCCTGAGCGGAGTCAAGCAACTCGCCGCCGCAGATGCTGGTGCCCCAGATGCCTACGTTATAGGAATATTTCAATTTTGAGAAGTCGGCAAAAAAGCCATGGGCATTCAGATAGTCCACCTCTTCCTGACGGCTCAGGTTGCGGTCGCGAGTCAATGTGATTATCTCTACATTTGGAGACATCACCTGGAAGGTCATGTCAAAACGGATTTGGTCGTTGCCCGCACCGGTGGAACCGTGAGCGATGGCGCTGGCTCCTATCTCATTGGCATAGCGCGCGATGGCGATAGCCTGGAAAATTCGTTCGGATGAAACGGAAATCGGATAACAGTTGTTGCGGAGCACATTGCCGAATATCATGTATTTAAGGGATTTCTCATAATATTCCTTCGTCACGTCCAAAGTCACATATTTGGTCGCACCCAGTTTGTAGGCGTTCTCCTCGTTTGTCTTCAGCTGCTCGGCAGAAAAACCACCGGTATTCGCACATGCGGCATAAACCTCATATCCCAACTCTTTTGCTAGATACATCACTGTGTACGACGTATCCAAACCGCCACTATAGGCTACTACTACTTTTTTCTTTTCCATTATATTGTATTTTGTTTATGATTCAATGAATAGCTGCTTTTTTTATCATGCTTGAACTACTCGTTTCGCATGCTCTTTACCATTTCTACCACTTCTGGAGGAAATTCCACCGGCAACGGCTCGCCTACGTGGTCCTTCGGGTCATAGAGCATAGCAGTGCATATGCAGTATTTCCTGCCCGTACGGGCCAAAACATCGCAGTTGATGCAATGGGGATCCTCAGGGGTGCCGCAACCGGCCCAAAACGCATCGTCATCGGTCAGCTGGGCGAAAGTGACTGGTACATAACCGAGCTTCGTGTTGATCTTCATCACCGCTGCCTGACTCGTCAATCCGAACAGCTTGGCATTAGGCCAACGAAGACGGCTCAAGGTGAAGGCGGCTTCCTTGATGCGGGTCGCCAGGTGGTGGTTACGGAATTTCTCCACTACTATCAAACCGGAATTGGCTACATACTCCTTGTTACCCCAACTCTCGATATAGCAGAAACCGGCAAATTCCTTTTCTTGGCCCGACAACGCAATTATTGCCTTACGCTCCTGCATCTTGGTCAGAAGATAGGCGTGTGTACGGGTCGCGATGCCGCTACCGCGCTTCTTTGCTGATGCGTTTATGGTGGCTAGAATAGTGTCGACATATACCTCATGAGATGCGTCGGCTACTAATATCTCTATGTCGTCTTTATATTTCATCCTTTTAAGAAAATATTTCAGGTTATGGTTGGTCTACCAACTTTATGAATTCTCAATTATTATAATCACACTGGTATTATGTCCGACAATGCGCGTTTGATCTCTGTATAAGTCACTCCCTCTTCAATCACGAACATTATAGTGTCGTCGCCGGCTATCGTACCGAGAATCTGGGGAAGATCCATGCGGTCTATGTCGTAGGCTATGCTGTTGGCATAGCCGGGACGTGTCTTTATTATCCCCAGATTGTGGGAAAAACGCAAGGATATAAAACCGGGATTACTCATCATCTCGGATATCGGACGATGCTCCCTCACGCGCTTGTACATTGCGTTGGTGGCCAGTACATATATGGATTTACCGCTGTCGGATATGGCTTTCGACACGTTCATCTTCCTGAGGTCACGGGATAGCGTCGACTGAGTCACCGACACATTCTCTTCCTTAAGTGCTTGAATCAGTTCTTCCTGATTGCTTATCTCGCGACTGGAGATAATCATCTTTATCAAGTCAAGTCTGTCACTTTTTACACTCATTGCAGTTTTGAATTATATTTGCATATTATTCCGAAAATTTCTGCAAAATTACTATAATTTTTGCATATATGCAAGTAATTATGCAAATAATTATGCAACTATAAACAAAAATGCCCGACGATTTCACGTCAGGCTATTTGCAATATGTTTTTTGTGTACAGGATTTCACACCTCTGTCTCGCCCTCTATATACCTCTCCATATACATGTTTTCGCCGTCGAATACGGCATAGGTGAAAAGGTCATACCAGTTGCCAAGAATCATGAAACGGCAGCTCTCGTTCAGATGTATGTCCACCTCGATATGCCGGTGGCCGAATATGAAGTAGTTCACGTTGGGGTGAGTCTCAAGATATTTTTTGGAATAAATCACCAGACCCTCCTTGTCTTCACCAAGAAATTCCTTGGCTTCATAGTGCTTGGTACGGCTGCTTTCTGCCCAGTTATATCCGAAACTGATAAACCAGCGCGGATGAATCCACTTGGCCATCTTACGGAGAATACGGCTCTCGAAACATCTGAACATGAAACGGGTCTTCCAGTCGTCGTCCACCTTGTCGAGCTTATGACCGTGAGCCAGGTAAAACTCCTTGCCGCATAGCTCTATAGAGCAGGCGTCCTTGTGCATGATCACACCACACTCCTCCACAAGATAGTCCTCACACCACATGTCGTGGTTGCCGTGGAAGAAATGAACCTCAACCCCCATGTCTGTCAGCTCCGCTATCTTGCCCAGCACGCGGGTGAAACCTTTGGGAACCACATTCTTGTATTCAAACCAAAAGTCAAAGATGTCGCCAAGCATAAACACCGCTTCGGCCTTGTGCTTGATGGCATCAAGAAAATTCACAAGCCTACGCTCCTTTGTCCGACGGTGCTTGAACGCCTTACATCCCAAATGGGCATCTGATATGAAATAATAATTTTTCATTCTTAATTCCTAATTTAAAAAAAATGTCCTGCACAGAAAAACAGTCAAATAGCTAAATAAAAAACAAATCGTAAATCGCAAATAACCCCAATTCCCAATTCCTAATTCCTAATTCCTAATTCCTAATTCCTCATTCCTAATTCCTAATTTTTTTAATCAGTCCAACCCCAAGTCCAGACGGGCTTCCTCGCTCATCATGCTCTTGTCCCATTCAGGTTCGAACACCAGTTCCACGTTTACGTTGCGAGCGCCGTGAATCGATTCCAGTTTCATCTGGATGTCCTCCATGATGAAGTCGGCGGCAGGGCAATTCGGAGCGGTAAGAGTCATCTCTATGTTTATATCGAAATCATCGCTTACATCTACTTTGTATATCAACCCCAGGTCGTATACATTCACCGGTATTTCGGGGTCAAACACTGTTTTCAGCATTTCTACTACCTTCTCCTCTATATCGTATTTTGTCAAGTCTTTACCCATTTGTGTAATCTTATTATCGTTTTATATTATCTATTCGGTGTAAAATTCGTGGTTAAAAGAAAAACCATGACCAACAATAAAAATTCGTAAAATTCGTAAAAATTCGTAGTTAAAAATCCCATTAATCCTATTAATCCTCGTATAAAAAAGAATTCGCGTCAATTCGTTTAATTCGCGTTCGACAAAGAAATTCGCGTAATCACAGTCGGCCCATTTCGTTGTAGCTGTAGTAGCCGCCGTCCGTGATAATCACGTGGTCGAGCAGGCGTATGTCGATGCTCAGAAGGGCGTTTTTCGCACTTTGGGTCAGGTTGTCGTCGTCGCGGCTCGGACGAAGGCTGCCCGAAGGGTGGTTGTGGACGAGAATCACGTTTGTAGCCTCGGCAAGAATGGCTTTCTTCAAGAGGATGCGGATGTCGACTATTGTGCCGGTCATGCCGCCCTGGCTCAGTTTAACGGCACGAAGCAGATGGGCGCTGTTGTTAAGCATAAGAGCCCAACTCTCTTCATAGCTCAGCGTAGCCAGTTTCATTTTCATGAACTGATATACACTGTCGGTGCTGTGGAAGTCCTGAAGCTTGTCTGTCATCTTCTCCTGGATGCGGCGGTTGTTCAGTTCCGAAGCGGCAACAATCGTGATGGCCTTTGCCTCACCGATGCCCTTATAGCTCATCAGCTCTTCTATGCTCATGCGGTCGAGCAAAGCCAGGCTGTCCCCGCAGTCGCGCATCACATCCTCCATCAGTTCCACGGCACTCTTGTCCCTGCTGCCGCTACCAATCAGGATTGCCAGTAATTCTGCAACCGACAGCGACTCTTTGCCCTCGCTTAGAAGACGTTCGCGAGGACGGCTGTCCTCATGCATGTCCTTTATGCCTATATGGGGGCTTTCATCTTCCAGCAAACGCCGGTATCTCTCTTCCATCACTTGCATGTCAAATATGATTTAAAGTTCTAATAGAAATTCTTGTCAAACGCACTGAATTCATCTTTCTTCAGAACACAGCGTTTCCACCACGCGGTTAGAAAACCGAATCCATAGCCAAACAACTGAACGAATGATGACTTTATAGACAGATAGCCTATCACCACCGACTTGTTCTTTATCGACGAGTCAATGAAAACGAGAAGTATATATAGCAGGATAGGGAGCAATGGCAGCACCCACCAGCCTATGTGAGTCTTGCCTAAAGGGAAACCGTTGCGGAAACATTCTCCCATATCGCTGTCCATTGCAAGGAAACGGAGCACGATTGCCAGTATTATCAGCGCTATCACTCCCACAGTGAACGCCATCGGAAGCAGATGCACCAGCTTCAATGTGCCGGGATGACGCTTCGACAGGTTGATTCTCGCAATGCCGGAGTTGAACACCTGCTTGAAGAACTTGTCGAGGTTCGTCCTGCGTTTGTGCCACACCCATGCATCAGGAAACAGACGGGTGGTATACCCTTTTTCCAGAATACGGTAGCTGAAATCGATGTCCTCGCCGAAACGCATCTTGCTGAATCCGCCAAGCTCTTGGTATACATCGCGGCGGATTCCCATGTTGTAGGAGCGGGGATGGAATTTGTCGAGTTTGGTCTTGCCGCCGCGGATGCCGCCTGTGGTAAAGAACGAGGTCATCGAATAGCTGATGGCCTTCTGCATGTCCGTAAACGACTCATGGGCGGCGTCAGGACCGCCGAATGCATCGCAGGGATGAGCCGCCAGGCTCTTGTCAACCGCCTCTATATATCCCTCAGGCAATACCACATCGGAGTCGAGAATAAGCACGTATTCGCCACCGGCACGCTCCACACCATAGTTCCTGCTCGGACCAGGACCGCTGTTCTTCTTTGCATAGTAGTGGATATCCAAACGGTCGGTATATTTCTCAACCACATCCTTGCAGGGGGTGTCAGAACCGTCCTCAACGATCACAACGTCAAAATCCTTATGAGTCTGAAGAGTCAGACTCATAAGAAGTTCGTCAACCTCGTCCGGACGGTTGAATACCGGAACTACTATCGAATACTTTGGCATTTGCTTTTATAACAAATAATGTAAAACCATCAGTGGGTTAGGTGGGGTGAGGAGAATCCTCGACCATCTACCCCAATATAACTCATCTATTAAAGGTCTATTGGACCATCGTCTTCAATATCCTTGACTGCAGTGTAGTGCGCTGTCAGACCTTTGCTTACAAGGGTCAGCTCCAAATCCGTTTCACTCAGTTTGTATTCATATTCCATTATGCAAAAACCAATCTTCCCTGTTGTGGAAGTCGACGGATTAACCCAGTAATTCTCTGATTGGGCAACATACCAGTGACCTTTCTTGTATGTCGACATGTCTTTGGCAGAGCTAAGCATCATATAACCGGTTTTCTCGTCGGTCAAGTCAAGGACCAAACCGCTGAACAGTCCGGCGAATTCAGGGTCTACCGTTCCAACTTCATAAGTCAGCCATTGCTTGTGGATACTCAGAGGCTCCACCTCTTTTGCATTCCATACCTGATTGAACATCGGCCCTGTGATGCGCGACATTCTTGTCGTGGCTATAACGTCACCACTGCTCGGATTAATCATCTTCAACGTCAGGTGGTGCTGGTCGGCTGAGAATTTGTAAGTGGTTTCTATGCCTGAACCGCCCTTCATGATCAGTTGGTCGCCTGTTATCTGCACGGTGCCTTCATCAGTCTCTTTGCCGATGATGTCACCGGTCTTCTTGTCTTGCTCGATTATGACTCTTCTGAAATGAGTGTTTGTGAATTCAAAATAATGGAAACGCTCGTCGGTGTCTTTCGTGTTGTCACGAAGCCAGTAGCCTTCTATGCTGCCACCTTTGTCGTCATCATCGTCATCGTCCTTTGAACACGACATTGTAGTAAGCCCAAACAGAAGGCTTAATAATAAGGAACTGAAAAAGAACCTTGATTTCATAATCGTATTTTTTAAAAGTTTATAATACTGATTTTTTGTCTCAATATGCAAAGTTAAGAATTATTTCCTATTTTTTAAATTCCTTACTGATTTATTTTGACGCCATCTCTGCTTTTCATGGCAGAAATCCATTGCCATCCATCGCGTTCTACAATTCGCATGCAAGTAGGGGCTGGTTTTATGCCAGCCCGCAACGGTGCTCTCACCAGCGAACGCATCTCCCGGATGTCCCACAAACCTCGCCACCTTCATTCCTGCTTCAACCTCTCTTCAAATTCTGCCAGTGGAGCGGAAGTCTCCCGGCTTCCGCACGTTGTATATGGAAAATATCAATTTCGCAGTCTCCCGGCTTCCGCAAGAACGTAATGACGCAAGCACGCAGGGATGTAATGACGCTATGACGCAAACAACCATCGCTTTCTATTTATAAACCCTCACGTAGTCCACCTCATACCGCATCGGAAAAGCATCGGCCACAGGCTCACCGCCGTTATCGCCGCCGATGGCAAGATTCAGCAGTATGTAATGCGGCTGGGAAAACGGACATGTGTAATTGCCTATGCGTCCGTTCTTAGCCTCATTCACCTTCTGACTGTTCAGAAGTTCGTCGTCTAAATAGAGCCGAACATCGTCCTCGTCCCATTCCATCGCCCACACATGGAATTTCTCGTTCCAATATGGGTCCTTATCCGAGAAATGGGAGTAGGGCACACGCTTCGAGTTCCACACTGCATGGTTAGCACGGTCGTCACCCCATGCCAGGTTTGCCAATATAGTAGGCTCACCATTCACGTGGTAGTATTCCATCACGTCTATCTCGCCGTTCGACGGCCATGGCATATCGTTGCCCAATGTCCAGATTGCAGGCCACGAACCTACTACGGCCGGAATCCTCGCACGAACCTCAAGCCTGCCGTATCTGAAACTGAATTTGCCGCGGGTGTTGATGCTCGCCGACGTATATCTTGCATATGCACGGTTATGCTTCCAGTTACGGCTCTCACTGTCATAACGGGGATTAACTATTGAATCCAGACGACCCTCCAATATCAGGATGCCGTCCTTCACGTAAGCATTTTCCTCCTGATACCACTGATACTCGTGATTCCTCACAAAACCACGCTCATAATTCCATTTTGCACTGTCAACACTGCCGTCAACCTCAAATTCGTCGTGCCATACCAGCTCACGCTCCTGTGCCAACAGACATTCACATGAAATCAGCATCACTAATGCCGTTAAAAATATCTTTCTCATAATTTTATATCGTTTTAATTATTATCATTGCCAAAATCATCAAAACCCGTCTATACATATTAATAACCGTCTACTTATCATACAAATTTATGAATATTTTTCCCAATTCAAGCATTTTCCACTAACTTTGCATAAAATTTTATTCATTATGCATACTAAACAAGAGAAAATGGAAGCCTTCGGACGGCTGCTCGACGTGCTCGACGACCTCCGGGAAAAATGTCCGTGGGACAGAAAACAGACGAATGAAAGCTTGCGTCCTAACACCATAGAGGAAACTTTTGAACTCTGCGACGCTCTCATGAAGAACGACGACAAGAACATATGCAAGGAACTGGGCGACGTGCTCATGCATGTGGTGTTCTATTCCAAGATAGGGCAGGAGAAAGGGGTGTTCGACGTGGCAGACGTGTGCCATCAGCAGTGTGACAAACTCATCTTCCGTCATCCACATGTATATGGCGACGAAGTGGCTAACAACGCTGCTGACGTGCTTAAGAAATGGGAACAGATAAAACTCAAGGAAAAGGACGGAAACAAGACTGTGCTTGCTGGGGTGCCCGATTCCCTACCTTCGCTCATCAAGGCATACCGCATTCAGGATAAGGCGCGCAATGTGGGCTTCGATTGGCAGGAACGACGCGACGTCTGGAAGAAGGTGAAAGAGGAAATAAGCGAATTCGAAGCTGAAGTGGAGAACATGGACAAGGAAAAAGCCACTTCTGAATTCGGCGACCTCATGTTCTCACTCATCAATGCGGCTCGCCTATATCATATCAACCCCGACAACGCTCTTGAACGAACAAACCAGAAATTCATCCATCGATTCAACTATGTGGAGGCAAAGGCAAAAGAGCAAGGTAAAAACCTCGCTGACATGACGCTCGAAGAAATGGACAAACTATGGAATGAAGCAAAGAAATTATAGAAACGACTTTTCTTTCAGTTCTAACCGTCCATTACCTTTTATGTCAGAATAATAGGATTTCGATAGGAATGGAAGTATCCTGCTTAAAAAGAAAAAATGGCACGACCTCTTATTGGGCCGTGCCATTTTTATTTATATAAACATGTCTGTCAATAGCTTGACATAGCACTCAAATACTTGAAATTTTTCCACCAGTCATCTTCTTGATATGCCTTTAAGCTTCCAGAAGGGACTTTTACCCATTTACAATCAGTATATAATGAAGTTTCAAAGCAAAACATAACAAGAAAATTAGAATCCGAGGTCGGAAAAATATTTCTTTTCCTCTTCGGAGGTAATCGACAACGTTTTGCGAAGGTCATTCAGCATGTCCTTGCTGCGATGTTCGAATTTCTTCCGGAACGTAGCTACGTTGCGTTCCCAGCTGGAATAGCTCAGAACGTTCTTCCAGCGCTCGCAGTTGTATTCCATCTCTGGTTTTATGCGGTTGACGAGAGAGTCAAACACGGCGGTGGTGTTCTCAGGAGTGAACGTGTGGTGCATGTGATACGACAGACGCTCCATAAACTGCTTGCGGAATTCCTTGTTCTTAAGCAATTGGAAGATAATCATGTTGTGAACACTCACGCTGCCTGGGCCGGTTCCGCCATTCGCCACAAGATAATAGGAGGCGGTTTTGTCGCCAACCCACGTGGCATCGAGGTCGTAATACACTATGTGCCATCTCTTGTCGCTCAGACGGTCCGTAGAACGCACATAGCGAACGTTTCCAACATCGGTGTTGATGGCGTAGATCTCACCTAACTTGAAGTCAATCAGCCCTTCAAAGTCTATCTTCTTCTCCGCATAGGCCAAATGCTCTTTTTTCGACATGTCATGACTCTTCACATAAGCCATCAACTCGTCATAGTCCTTTGAACTGCCTTCCTCGCAGTACATCCCCGACATCAGAATTGACACGGAGTCGGAACTTACTCCCAGATGACGGGCAACGAAATGCTTGTCAATCTTCTCGCGGATATAGTACAAACCGAAATACTCCCCGTTCACATACAGCGCGCAAGGACGATAGGGCTGGATGAGAAGATGCGGACAGTGGGGGGCCATAAGGCTCGTGAAAAACTCGTCGCGAACCATCACTCCGCCTATGTCTTGAGAACCGGAACGAAGGATGAAATTCTTGTATTTCTCCGTCCGGCCGTCGGCATACAGGTCGTAGCGAATCGACGACTGGCCGAGGTAGTCGCGGAAACGTATCTTGAACGATTTCTTTGGCAAAGCCCTCGAAAAACCTCCGAATATGCCTAATTCACAGTGGTCGGAAAAACCCTTGCCTTTATCGTCGAAGAATTCTATGTGGGCCTGCTTCCACCACGATTTCCAGTAGTTGGCGCCCATATGTGGGAATTCCTTCTCTGCTCCCGGACCACGCTCATAGATGCCGTGACTGTAGTCGTAGAGGTCGGATTTGTTCACCGTGATGTTGAACACCGGTATATCATGCTTGTTGTCAAAGATAAATGTATAGGTGCCCACAGGGCTTTGCATGCTCAACGAATCGCCCTCGCAGTAGGCGCGGAGAGTCGTGCTTTTGCTCAACGTCAGGCTGTCATTGAATTCCGGTGAACTGCTTGTCGGGCGGCTGCCGTCGGTGGTGTAGCGAACGGTGCCTATGCAAGGTTGAAGGCGAACCACAATCGTGTCGTCCTTGGCGTATACTCCGGCTGAAGGACTGAAAGTGGGTTTTGAGGAGAGAAAACGGAAACGACTGCCTGAATTCTCTGAACCGCGGGTGGGGGTGGGGAAGAAGAAAAGGCCCGGCTCACCGTCTGTCCGGCCGGTGGATGTGCCGTAAGGCGCATCGCTCGTGCAGATGCCGTCAACAAACTTGCCATCGCGGCTCAAGATGATGCTGGGATTGCTCCCCGGCTTGAAATGGTCCTTCTTGCAGTCCACCACGTATGTATCACCGGGTTTCAGACTGACGGAAGGGAATTTCCATTTGTCCGGATGCTTCATGCTGGTGGCGAGATGGTAGCCCTCAAGGTTTATGTCATGGTCTGAGGTGTTTTTCAACTCTATCCAGGCATTGCCTTTCTTTATCCCCTTGGGATGTACTTCCCATAACCGAAGACCTGCTTTTTCATGACGCTCGGATGCGGCACAGTATTGCATAAAACCCTTGCGGCTGTTGGCATAACCGGGGCTGCATTCATAGCTCTTTTCGTAAGTCACGCTGTCAACCCTGCGAAGACATTCGTCGTCGCCGAGTCGTTCGTACTCTACTTCCGACACCATCGCTCCATCGTCATCCAGCAACTGGAGTTTGCCGCCTGAAGAGGGCAATCTGAAATCGGCGTGAAGTCCTTTCAAGCCTGAACCGTCCTTCTTCGAAGCAAACACAACCACGTAGCCGCCGCCTTTCACATCGACAGCGGGGAAAAACCATTGCTTTTGCTCGAGCTTTCCGTTTTCGGTCTTTTCCAACACAAGTGAATAATCTTCAAGCGATGCACTCTCCTTGCTCACATTCTTGATCTCAATCCAGTCGTATGGCTGCCCGTCGGATGCAAGCAGACGTGTCTGGTTTACAGCCATTAACTCGTTGATAACGAATGGCGATTCGCTATCATTACCTTTACCGCGTTTCGATTCTCCGCATGAGAATATTAAGACGGTTGCCAAAAATAATAGTGGCAGATAAAGATGGTAATTCCGGAATTTGAAAGATTTATAGGTGAAATTCATTCTGTTTTATAAGAACTGACGAAAAAATTCTGCGTTCATTTCTAAATTCGTCATTTTGTCATTATGCTTTATTTATCACCATAATGACCATATGCTGTAAGTACAATAACAACCACTTCTTTTTCAACTATCTCATATATTAAACGATGCTTTTTTGTTATACGCCGACTCCATAAACCGCTTAATTCTCCTGTAAGTTGCTCCGGTTTTCCTGTTCCTGTACGTGGATGATAGTATAGCTCTTCTATAAGTTTCAATGCTTTGGTATAGGCTTTGGGCTCATCATGTGCCAAGCGTTTTAGATCGTTTTGGGCCTGATACTTGATTTCTACGTTGTAGTCACTCATAGGCTTCGTATATATCGGTCTAATTCTTCAATATTATCAAAACTTTTTGAGGACCCTTTTCGGGCTTCTTTAACTCTTTCAGCAAATTCCTTTTTGCTCATTTCGGTAGAGTCGGAGCGTGTAGAAACTAGTTTTTTTGTATATTTAAGAAGTTTGGTCATCAATGATTCGTCTTCAGCAATAACACTTAAATTGCGAAAAAATTCTGCGTTCATTTCTAAATTTGTCATTTTGTAAAGTTTTTTGTTTGTGCAAAAATACAAATAAATTCATTAATAGCCAAATAAATGAAAAAGGCATGTCATCCCTTTTATGATGACATGCCTTGATTTAGTGTATGAAGTCAATCTTTTGACTCTATTTTATTCTTGTTGGATTGAGATCATTGGAAACTTGTGCTGAATGTGGCGAATGCGCTGGTCGGGTCGAATTTGTTCAGCTGACGTTCGTAGGCTTCTTCCTTCGAACCGACTACAATCTTATCGAATTCCCGAAGACCGGTACCGGCCGGAATCAGGTGACCGCAAATCACGTTCTCCTTCATGCCTTCCAAATAGTCGGTCTTGCCGCTGATGGCTGCTTCGTTCAGCACTTTCGTAGTCTCCTGGAACGATGCGGCCGACATGAAGCTTGTTGCACCCAATGCGGCACGGGTGATTCCCTGAAGGATCTGAGTGGAAGTGGCTGGAACGGCATCACGAACCTGAACCTGCTTCAAGTCGCGGCGCTTCAACGAGGAGTTCTCGTCGCGAAGCTTGCGGGCTGTCACAATCTGACCCTTCTGAAGATTCTCAGAGTCGCCTGCGTCGGTCACTACCTTCTTGCCCCAGATGCGGTCGTTCTCTTCCAAGAACTCGAGCTTGTCGACGATGCCGTCCTCAAGGAAGCGGGTGTCGCCCGGATCGTTGATGGCTACCTTACGCATCATCTGACGTACGATAATCTCAAAGTGCTTGTCGTTGATCGACACACCTTGCAGACGGTAAACGTCCTGTACCTGGTTCACGATATATTCCTGAACGGCGGTCGGACCCTTGATGGCAAGGATGTCGGCTGGAGTGATTGCACCGTCTGACAATGGTGTGCCGGCACGGATATAGTCATCTTCCTGAACAAGAATCTGCTTCGACAGTGGTACGAGGTATTTGCGCTCGTCGCCTACGCGTGAACGAAGGATAATCTCGCGGTTACCGCGTTTCACACTGCCCATCTTTACCTGACCGTCAATCTCGGCAACTACAGCCGGGTTCGACGGGTTGCGTGCCTCGAACAACTCGGTCACACGTGGAAGACCACCGGTGATGTCGCCTGCCTTGTTGATTGCACGAGGTATCTTAACGAGAATGTCACCCGGATGAATCTTCTGACCGTCTTCTATCGCGATATGACCGTTGATAGGGAAGTTGTAGGTGCGCAGTATCTCGCCGTTGGCATCCACGATGTTGCATTCTGGAACGATGTTGCCACGGTTCGTGTGAGCCTCTGTGATGATATGTTCGCGCATACCGGTCACTTCGTCCTGCTCTACGCGGTAAGTCACACCTTCTACTACACCGTTGAACTCTGCCTTACCCTCAAACTCGGAGAGGATGACAGCATTGAACGGATCCCATGTGGCTATCACGTCGCCTTTCTCTACGCTGTCGCCTTCCTTGAACATCAACTCGGCGCCATAAGGCACGTTTACGGTAGACATCGCGATGCCTGTCTCGATATCAACGAAACGGAGCTCGGCAAGACGGCCTACAACCAATGTGCTTTCTTTCTTGTCCTTAGTGGCTGGAGAAGTGATAGTGCGAAGTTCGTCGAATTCCAGACGGCTCTTGTGAGGCGCCACGATTTGTGCGTTGGCGGTTGAGCTACCGGCAACACCACCCGCGTGGAACGTACGGAGAGTAAGCTGAGTTCCCGGCTCACCGATTGCCTGAGCGGCTATCACACCTACGGCCTCGCCTTTCTGAACCATCTTGCCGGTTGCAAGGTTACGGCCATAGCACTTGATACATACACCCTTCTTCGACTCGCAGGTCAATACCGAACGGATCTCAACGGTCTCTATGCCGCTTTCTTCAATCTCAGTGGCAATGCTTTCGGTAATCTCTTCACCCGAACCGATAATCAGCTCGCCTGTCTGTGGGTTTATGATGTCGTGAACACTCACGCGGCCAAGGATGCGCTCGGCTAGCGAAGCTACTATGCGGTCGCCGTCCTTCAAGGCGCTGCATTCCAGTCCGCGAAGGGTGTTGCAGTCTTCTTCTGTAATGATCACATCGTGGCTCACGTCTACAAGACGACGGGTCAGATAACCGGCGTCGGCTGTCTTCAACGCTGTATCGGCCAAACCCTTACGGGCACCGTGAGTGGAGATGAAGTATTCAAGCACAGACATGCCTTCCTTGAAGTTCGACAGGATAGGGTTCTCGATGATGTTGTTGTCGCTGGCTCCGGCTTTCTGAGGCTTTGCCATCAAACCACGCATTCCTGCCAACTGAGAAATCTGGTCGGCGGAACCACGGGCACCGGAATCAAGCATCATGAACACTGCATTGAAACCTTGGTCGGCTTCGGTCATCTGCTTCATCAGTGTGGCCTTCAACTCGTTGTTTGCCTTTGTCCAGGTTTCAATCACCTGCTGATAACGGTCCTTATCAGTGATCAAACCTAATGCGTAGTTCTGCTGGATGGCTTCTACCTGATTGTTGCCTTCCTCCACGATCTTTGTCTTCTCTTCTGGAATGATGATATCGTCGAGCACGAACGACAAACCGCCTTCGTATGCCTTTGTATAACCCAGATTCTTGATTCCGTCGAGGAATTCGCAGGCTTGAGCCATACCTACGGTCTTGATGACCTTGGTAATCACTTTCTTCAAAGCCTTCTTTCCAATCACCTCATTCACGAAACCTACCTTAGCCGGAACTATGTCGTTGATGATGATACGTCCAACGGTTGTCTCTACGATATGCTTGATGAAATTGCCGTCTTTGTCTACGTCGTTAACCATACACTTAATCAGTGCGTGAACGTCGACACGGCCTTCGTTGTAGGCTATGATGGCTTCTTCAGGACCATAGAATGTAAGGCCTTCGCCCTTTGCATTCGGACGGATCTTGGAGATATAGTACAATCCGAGAACCATGTCCTGAGAAGGCACTGTAATTGGCTCACCACTTGCCGGCGACAGAATGTTGTGAGATTGGAGCATGAGAATCTGAGCCTCCAGAATGGCTTCGTTCGACAATGGCAAGTGAACTGCCATCTGGTCACCGTCGAAGTCGGCGTTGAATGCCGTACATGCCAATGGGTGAAGCTGGATTGCCTTGCCCTCAATCATCTTTGGCTGGAATGCCTGAATACCCAGACGGTGAAGGGTAGGGGCACGGTTCAGCAATACAGGATGACCTTTCATCACGTATTCCAGAATGTCCCAAATCACCGGATCCTTGCGGTCTACTATCTTCTTTGCCGATTTTACGGTCTTTACTATGCCACGCTCTATCAGCTTGCGGATAATGAACGGCTTGTATAGCTCGGCGGCCATCAGTTTTGGTATACCGCATTCGCCCATCTTCAACTCAGGACCTACTACAATCACAGAACGGGCGGAATAGTCAACACGCTTTCCTAACAGGTTCTGACGGAAACGGCCCTGCTTGCCTTTCAAGGAGTCGGAGAGTGACTTCAATGGACGGTTCGACTCCGACTTCACTGCACTGCTCTTGCGGGAGTTGTCGAACAAGCTGTCTACGGCTTCCTGAAGCATACGCTTCTCGTTACGAAGAATCACTTCTGGTGCCTTTATCTCAATCAGACGTTTCAGACGGTTGTTGCGGATAATAACACGACGATAGAGGTCGTTCAAGTCGGAAGTGGCGAAACGGCCACCGTCCAATGCAACCAACGGACGCAAATCCGGTGGAGTCACCGGAATCTTGTGCATAATCATCCATTCCGGCTTGTTCTTGCCCTTGCTTGCACGGAACGACTCTACCACCTGAAGACGTTTTAGCGACTCGGTCTTGCGCTGCTGGGATGTGTCGGTGCTTGCACGGTCGCGAAGCTCATATGACAATGCGTCCAAATCCAAATGACTCAGCATATATTCGATGGCTTCTGCACCCATCATTGCGATGAACTTGTCTGGATCGTCGTCTGGAAGCTGCTGGTTGCCTTCTGGAAGACTGTCTATTACCTGCCAGTATTCCTCTTCTGACAGCAATTCATACTTCTGAACAATTACATCGCCGTTCTTCTTGATGTCGCGTTCTTGTTCTTCGGTTGTCTCGGCTACACCCGGCTGGATAACGATATAACGCTCATAGTAAATCACGCTGTCAAGCTTCTTTGTAGGCAAACCCAACAGATAACCGATTTTGTTTGGCAACGAACGGAAATACCAGATGTGTGCCACTGGAACTACCAGTGAGATGTGACCGGTGCGCTCGCGACGGACTTTCTTCTCTGTCACTTCTACACCGCAACGGTCGCATACAATGCCTTTATAGCGGATACGCTTGTATTTTCCGCAGTGACATTCATAGTCCTTTGTCGGACCGAATATCTTTTCGCAGAACAAGCCGTTACGCTCTGGTTTATAGGTGCGGTAGTTGATGGTCTCTGGTTTCAACACCTCACCGTATGAATTCACGAGTATCTCTTCTGGAGAGGCCAGACCGATGGATATTTTCGTGAAATTGGTTTTTTGTTTGTTTTCTTTCTTAAATGCCATGTTTGTTTGTTATATATGGTGAAAGAGTTTTTTTAATTGTTTTGAATTCCTGTTTTCAATTCCTAATACCTAATTTCTAATTCCTCATTCCTAATTCCTAATTTATTATATTGTATTATTCCAGTGTAATGCTCAAGCCTAAGCCGCGAAGCTCGTGAAGAAGCACGTTCAGTGATTCCGGTATGCCCGGAGTTGGCATCTGCTCGCCCTTGACTATTGCTTCATAAGCTTTTGAACGACCGTTCACGTCGTCCGACTTGATCGTGAGGATCTCCTGAAGAACATGGGATGCACCGAAGGCTTCGAGTGCCCATACCTCCATCTCTCCGAAACGCTGACCACCAAACTGGGCTTTACCGCCAAGAGGCTGCTGGGTGATGAGTGAGTAAGGACCGATCGAACGGGCGTGCATCTTGTCTTCCACCATGTGACCGAGCTTGAGCATGTAGGTCACACCTACTGTTGCAGGCTGGTCGAAACGCAAGCCGGTTTCACCATTGTAGAGGTAGGTGCGGCCATAGCGTGGCAGACCGGCCTTGTCGGTCCATTCGCACAAGTCTTCCAAGTGAGCGCCGTCGAATATAGGAGTGGCGAATTTCACACCAAGCTTCTTGCCGGCTGAACCCAACACGGCTTCGAAAATCTGACCGATGTTCATTCGTGATGGCACACCAAGCGGGTTCAACACGATATCTACTGGAGTTCCGTCTTCAAGGAACGGCATGTCTTCCTGACGTACTACCTTCGACACGATACCCTTGTTGCCGTGACGACCGGCCATCTTGTCGCCTACACCGATCTTACGCTTCTTCGCTACGTATACCTTTGCCATCTGGATGATGCCGGCTGGAAGCTCGTCACCAATTGTCATGGCAAACTTCTTGCGCTTTAGTTCGGCGTCAAGAACATTGTATTTCTTCAGATAATTGATTACCAAGTCACGTATCAGCTCGTTTGTGTGTTCGTCATTGGTCCAACCAACGAGTTGAACTGTAGTGTAGTTGAGTGATTCAAGTACGGAAGCGACGAATTTCGCGCCGGCTGGAATCAGCTCAGCACCCATGAAGTCTTTCACACCACACGATTTCTTGCCCTTTGTCAGAGTCAGGAGCTTGTCTACCAAGATTGCCTTGAAGTCGCCTACCTTGTCTTCGAATTCCTTGTCGAGCTTCGGAAGTTCCTGACGGGTCTTGTTCTTGTCGGAACGGCTCTTCATCACCTTGGAGAACAGCTTCTTGTCAATTACAACACCACTCAATGATGGGTTCGCCTTCAACGAAGCGTCTTTCACATCGCCCGCCTTGTCACCGAAGATGGCGCGAAGCAGTTTCTCTTCTGGAGACGGGTCGGATTCGCCCTTAGGAGTGATCTTTCCTATCAGTATGTCGCCTGGGGTTATCAAGGCTCCTACACGAACAATTCCGTTTTCGTCCAAATCCTTTGTGGCTTCTTCGCTCACGTTAGGGATATCGCTCGTCAGTTCCTCTACACCACGCTTGGTCTCACGTACTTCCAGAGAGAACTCGTCAACATGGACGGATGTCAGAATATCTTCGCGAACCACGCGTTCGTTCAATACGATGGCGTCCTCATAGTTGTAACCCTTCCATGGCATGTAGGCCACGAGCAGATTGCGTCCGAGGGCAAGCTCACCGTTGGCAGTGGCATACCCTTCGGTCAGAATCTGACCTTTCTTCACCTTGTCGCCGCGATTGCAGAGAGGACGGAGGTCGATGGTCATGTTCTGGTTCGTGCGGCGGAATTTAGGCAATTTGTATTCCTTCACTGCCGGCTCGAAACTTACGAATTCCTCGTCTTCTGTGCGGTTGTAGAGTATACGGATTGTAGTGGAGTCTACATATTCAACGACTCCGTCGCCTTCTGCTATAATCATTGTGCGGGAGTCTTCGCATACCTGCTTCTCTATGCCGGTTCCTACTATTGGAGCCTCGGTGCGGAGAAGTGGAACGGCCTGGCGCATCATGTTGGAACCCATCAACGCACGGTGGGCGTCGTCGTGCTCCAGGAACGGAATCAAAGCAGCGGCTATAGAGGCTATCTGCTGAGGGGCAACGTCCATGTAGTCCACTTGAGATGGTGGTACTACCGGATAGTCGGCATCCTTACGACATTTCACTACCTTACGGATGAAATGACCGTTCTCATCGAGGGGCGCATTGCCCTGACCGATAATCTTCGACTCCTCTTCCTCTGCCGACAGATATACGATGTGGTCGTTGTCCAAGTCTACAACACTGTCTGCAACCTTGCGGTAAGGAGTTTCGATGAATCCGAGGTTGTTGATCTTGGCATATATACATAATGATGAAATCAAACCGATGTTCGGACCTTCTGGCGACTCAATCGGACAAAGACGTCCGTAGTGGGTGTAGTGAACGTCACGTACCTCGAAACCGGCACGCTCACGAGACAAACCGCCAGGACCCAGAGCCGACAGACGACGTTTGTGAGTTATCTCTGCCAATGGGTTGGTCTGGTCCATGAACTGCGACAATGCGTTCGTTCCGAAGAACGAGTTGATCACAGAGTAAATGGTCTTGGCGTTGATCAGGTCGGTTGGAGTGAACACCTCGTTGTCGCGAACGTTCATGCGCTCACGGATAGTACGGCTCATACGGGCCAAACCGATGGCGAATTGGTTTGACAGTTGTTCGCCTACAGTGCGCACACGACGGTTGCTCAAGTGGTCGATATCGTCAACAACTGCCTTTGAGTTGGCAAGCTCTACCAAGTATTTGATGATTTCTATGATGTCTTCTTTAGTCAACACGCGTACGTCAGGATTCGTGTTCAAACCCAGCTTGCGGTTAATACGGTAACGGCCTACGTCGCCAAGGTCGTAGCGCTTCTCCGAGAAGAACAGATTGTTGATCACCTCGCGGGCGCTCATGTCGTCGGCTGGCTCTGCATTGCGAAGCTGACGGTAGATGTAGGTAACGGCCTCTTTCTCTGTGTTACTTGGGTCTTTAGCCAAGGTGTTGAAAATTATCGAGAAGTCTGAAGTGTTGGTGTCTTCCTTGTGAACCAGAATCGTCTCAACACCTGTCTCGAGAATCAACTCGATGTTCTCGGCTGTCAGCTCTTCCTCGCGCTCGATAATCTTCTCGTTACGCTCAATGGTCGTCAACTCACCGGTCTCTTCGTCAACGAAATCCTCTGTCCATGAACGGAGCACACGGGCGGCAAGACGCTTGCCGATGGCCTTCTTCAGATTTGTCTTGTTGGCCTTGACCTCTTCGGCCAGATTGAATATGCTCAGTATGTCCTTGTCCGACTCGAAGCCGATGGCACGCAACAAGGTTGTTACAGGCAACTTTTTCTTACGGTCGATGTAGGCATACATCACGTTGTTTGTGTCGGTGGCAAACTCTATCCAAGAACCTTTGAACGGAATGATTCTCGCTGAGAAGAGTGGGGTGCCGTTCGTGTGAACACTCGAACCGAAGAACACACCCGGGGAACGGTGAAGCTGGGACACCACCACACGCTCGGCTCCATTGATGATGAAGGTGCCGTTGTCTGTCATGTACGGAATCGGACCCAGGAACACATCCTGAATAGTAGTCTCAAAGTCCACATGGTCGGGGTCGGAACAGGATAGCATCAGCTTGGCCTTCAATGGCACGCTGTAAGTCAGGCCTCGTTCCAGACATTCCTCAATCGTGTAGCGAGGAGCATCTACGTAATAGTCAAGGAAATCCAGACGGAAATTGTTGCGGGTGTCGGCTATCGGGAAATTCTCGGCAAACACCTTGTACAAACCGTCGTTTTTGCGCTTCTCAGGTGGGGTGTCCAACTGAAGGAAGTCTCTGAATGACTTTAACTGAACATCAAGAAAATCCGGATAGGCTACGGGATTTTTTATTGATGAAAAGTCTACGCGGTTGTTGTTAATCTTAGACATCTAATAATTTTTTGTTTGAGTTATATATAGTTTGATTTTTTTTTCTGTGAAGGGGTGTTATCCTGTGGGTAAACAGACGGGACTCTAAGCCCAAGTCCATTAATCTCCCTCTTTTTTTCTGATTGCGGGGACATACAATCATTTCGATTATTTCATTCGTTTCTAAATTCCTAAATTCCTAAATTCCTAAAAACAATAACCTTAATGGTTGAATTTTTGACATCCTTTACGGAAAATCTTTGTATTTATGGGCTTTCTACGCCAGATGGCCGACAAGTCCTTGTCATTCTCGTCAACTGCCAAAATTAAGACGCAAAAAGGTTAAGAACCCTCAATCTGAGGATTCCTAACCAATTATCTTTGGTATATCAGATTCTTATTGGATTTCTACTTCTGCACCTGCGCCTTCGAGAGCTGTCTTCAGTGCTTCTGCAGTTGCCTTGTCAACACCTTCCTTAACCTTTGCTGGTGCAGAGTCAACAAGTTCCTTTGCCTCTTTCAAACCAAGACCGCAAGATTCCTTAACTGCCTTCACTACCTGAAGCTTTGCAGCACCTGCGCTCTTTAATACTACGTCGAATGAAGTCTTCTCTTCTGCAGCGGCTGCTTCGCCACCGGCAGCAGGACCAGCAACAGCAACGGCTGCAGCTGCAGGCTCAATTCCGTACTCATCCTTGAGGACTGCCTTCAATTCACTTACTTCTTTTACTGTCAAATTTACTAATTCTTCAGCAATAGCTTTAATATCTGCCATTTTATCAATTTTTTTAATGGTTATTTTTATTTTTTTTTGATTTTTATTCGGGTGAGGACTTTGCCTCATGCTCTGATTGAATCAGGCGTTCTTTTCTTCGATCGCGTCAAGCAGACCGTGAATAGTCGTACCACCGTCCAGCTGAGACAGCACGCTGTTGATTGGGCCTTCCAAGGTGGAGATAACCTCCGCAATGAGTTCGTTCTTGCTCTTGATTGCGCACAATGCGTCCAATTGCTCTGCACCTACATAGATGCTCTCTTCTGCATAGGCTCCCTTCAAGGCCGGCATGCCGTTGTGACCCTTGCCGAATTTCTTGATCAGCTTTGCAGGTACGTTCGCTGTGTTGCAGAACATGATTCCTGTGTTGCCTTTCAAACAGCTGCTTAAAGAGCTGAAGTCGCCTTCAAACTTCTCTAATGCCTTCTCAAACAGGGTGTTCTTCACTACCTGAAGCTTAACCTCGTTCTTGAAGCATTCACGACGCAAGTCACTTGTCGTCCCACTGTCCAAACCGGTTACGTCTACAAGGTAGAAGTGAGGATACGTATTCAAAGTCTCTACTAGACTCTCGATTAATAAGCTTTTATCTTCTTTCTTCATGATTCAGTCTGGTTTTATTAGTCAATAGATTTTGGATCTATCTTCACGCCCTTGCTCATTGTCGTTGAAAGATAAATGCTCTTGATATATGTTCCTTTTGCGGTAGCTGGCTTCAGCTTGATGATGGTGTTGATGAACTCCATGGCATTGCCCAGTATCTGCTCAGGTGTGAAAGAAATCTTACCTATTGCAGCGTGTACAATTCCGGTCTTGTCTACCTTGAAGTCTATCTTACCTTGTTTCACCTCGCGAATAGCCTTAGCTACGTCCTGAGTCACTGTGCCGCTCTTTGGGTTTGGCATCAAGCCACGTGGACCTAACACTCTACCTAAAGCACCAATCTTACCCATGCAAGATGGCATAGTGATGATTACATCTACGTCGGTCCAGCCACCCTTGATCTTGTCGATATACTCGTCAAGACCTACGTAGTCGGCACCTGCCTCTGTTGCTGCGGCCTCCTGGTCTGGAGTACACAGACAAAGTACACGTACTTGCTTACCTGTTCCGTTTGGAAGAGATACTACGCCACGGACCATCTGATTGGCCTTACGTGGGTCTACGCCTAAACGCATGTCAATATCCACTGACGCGTCAAACTTAGTGAAAGTAATCTCCTTCAACAAATTTACAGCCTCATCCAGTGTGTAAGCTTTCCCTGCCTCAATCTTATCAGCAACTATCTTTTGGTTTTTTGTAAGTTTACTCATTGTAATTGAAGTTTTAATTTATTTATCCAGGGAACTCTCCGGTAACTCGAATACCCATGCTGCGGGCTGTTCCGGCTACCATCTTCATTGCGGATTCAACTGTAAAACAGTTCAAGTCGGACATCTTGTCTTCTGCTATCGCACGTACCTGATCCCATGTCACCGATGCTACTTTAGAACGGTTTGGCTCGGAAGAACCCTTCTTTGCCTTCGACGCTTCTAAGAGCTGTACTGCTGCAGGAGGGGTCTTGATTACGAAATCATATGACTTGTCTGCATAGTAAGTGATAACAACAGGCAATACCTTGCCAGCTCTATCCTGAGTCCTGGCGTTGAACTGCTTGCAGAAATCCATGATGTTGATACCCTTGGAACCAAGAGCAGGTCCAACTGGAGGGGATGGGTTTGCCGCACCGCCCTTAATCTGTAATTTGATTAATCCAGCAATTTCTTTTGCCATTTGTCTAATGTTTTTATTAATTAATGTTTACAACGAACGAATAATGTAGCGTAACATCAACATTATTCCTTATCCACTTGTCCGTAACTCAGCTCTAATGGAGTCACGCGGCCAAATATCTTTACGGCTACCTTCAACTTCTGCTTGTCCGGATATACTTCCTCGATGATCGCCTTGAAACCGGAGAACGGACCGTCGGTCACCTGAACGGCTTCACCTATAGTGAAGTCCATCTCAACTACCTGAGGCACTTCGTCCTGTTCAACGTCAACACCCAACATGCGGTTTATCTCTGACTGACGCATCGGGGTAGGGTTGTCCGTTCCACCTAGAAATCCTAACACTCCCGGAGTGTTGCGAAGCATGTGAGGGATCTCACCAACAAGGCATGCCTCTACAAGAACGTATCCTGGAAGCAAACTAACGTCCTTTACTGTACGCTTGCCGCGCACTAGCTTTTCTTCACGCCTTACTGGGATAAGCACTTGTGGCACATACTGCTCGAAACCGTGGTTCCGCATGTCGAGTTCAATGTATTCCTTTACTTTCGACTCTTTACCACTTATCGCCTTCAGTGCGTACCAGTGAAATTCCTTTGTTTCTTTCATCGTAAGAAGGGGTTCTTAGAATTTTGAAAATACTAGGAAATCAACTCGTAAATCTTGGTCACGAAACCTTCGAATACGAAATTAATGGCAAATACCACTAATGCAATGATGATGGAAGCTGATAATACCAACACTGCTGTACTTGCCAATTCCTTACTCGTAGGCCATGTCACTTTATGTACAAGTTCGTCGTAGGATTCTTTGCAATATTTTGCGATTTTTTTAAACATGGTGTTTAATACTTATTGTTTGGCACGGGAAGAGAGGCTCGAACTCCCGACACCTGGTTTTGGAGACCAGTGCTCTGCCAACTGAGCTATTCCCGTATGTAACCTGTCCTCAAGCCTCAACTCGAGGACAGGATGAATTCTATTGTCTACTGATCGATTAATCGTAAACTTCTGTGATCTGACCTGAACCTACAGTACGGCCACCTTCACGGATTGCGAAACGAAGACCTACGTTCAGAGCTACTGGGTAGATGAGCTCAACCTTGATCTCTACGTTGTCGCCTGGCATTACCATCTCAACTCCGTCTGGAAGGGCGATTTCACCTGTACAGTCCATGGTGCGGAGATAGAACTGTGGACGATAGTGGTTCTTGAATGGAGTGTGACGACCACCTTCTTCCTTCTTCAATACGTAGATTGAAGCCTTGAAGCTCTGGTGAGGAGTGATTGCACCCGGGTGAGTGATCACCATACCACGCTTAACTTCCTTCTTGTCGATACCACGAAGCAACAGACCTACGTTATCACCAGCTTCACCTTCGTCAAGAATCTTACGGAACATCTCAACGCCTGTTACAACTGACTTCTTGTCTTCACCAAGACCAAGCAACTGAACTTCGTCACCTACCTTTACTACACCAGTCTCGATACGACCTGTAGCAACTGTACCACGACCTGTGATTGAGAATACGTCCTCAACTGGCATCAAGAATGGCTTGTCCTTGTCGCGTGGAGGCTCCTGAATCCACTCGTCACAAGCGTTCATAAGCTCCATAACCTTGTCTTCCCATTCTGGAACTCCGTTCAGAGCACCAAGGGCTGAACCGCGGATGAATGGAGTGTCCTCTTCGAACTCATACTGCTCGAGAAGATCGTGCATCTCCATCTCTACCAAGTCAAGCATCTCTTCGTCGTCTACCATGTCACACTTGTTCAAGAACACTACCAAACGAGGTACGTTCACCTGACGAGCCAAAAGGATGTGCTCGCGAGTCTGTGGCATAGGACCGTCTGTTGCGGCTACTACGATGATGGCACCGTCCATCTGAGCGGCACCTGTTACCATGTTCTTCACATAGTCAGCGTGACCCGGACAGTCTACGTGAGCGTAGTGACGCTTCTCTGTTTCATACTCTACGTGAGCGGTGTTGATTGTGATACCACGCTCTTTCTCTTCTGGGGCGTTGTCAATCTGGTCGAATGACTTTACCTCTGAAAGACCCTTCTTTGCAAGAACGGTTGTAATAGCTGCAGTAAGAGTTGTCTTACCGTGGTCTACGTGACCGATTGTACCAATATTCAAATGGGGTTTGGTACGTTCGAATTTCTCTTTTGCCATAGCTTAATCTTAAATTCTAAATAATATGGTTATTAATATGTTTGCTCTACTCGTTTTGCACGAGAGCTGTTAACGAGACTTGAACTCGTGACCTCTTCCTTACCAAGGAAGTGCTCTACCACTGAGCTATAACAGCATTGTTTCTTTCTAATATTATTATGTGGGCACAGATGGATTCGAACCACCGAAGGCGAACGCCAGCAGATTTACAGTCTGCCCCATTTGGCCACTCTGGAATATGCCCATGAGAATATCACTCTATCCTCTCTTTTGAGCCTCTTGTCGGATTGGCTTTCGCTTCGCCGCCGAACCGCCAAGTACCTCTCTTTCGAGCCTCTTGTCGGATTCGAACCAACGACCCCGAGATTACAAATCACGTGCTCTGGCCAACTGAGCTAAAGAGGCTTGTTAAACCGCTTTGCATAGGTGCCCCTACACAAAGCGGTTGCAAATTTAGGCATTATTTTTCAAACACCAAAGTTTTTGAGGTAATTTTTTTATTTTTTACCTTGTTTTTCTTTATATCGAGCCAACTGCTTCTCCAAAGCAGGCAGACTCTGGTCGATTGCTTCTTCAAATGTGTCGCAGGTTTTCTCAACGAACATCTCCTCGCCTGGAAGCAACACTTTTATGTTAACTTCCTTGTTCAAGGCCGTCGCCGGTTTCACGACTTTTAATGACACCTCTACCTTTCTTATATCGCTGCAGAATTTCCCAAGTTTGGTTACTTTCTTCTCGATAAACTCATGCAACTTGTCTGTCGCATCGAATTTGATTGCTTTTACGCTTAGTTCCATAGTCGTCGTTATTTAAGATGTTAAACTTGCCGCGTCATACTCGCGGATGTGCTTTGTTGTATTCTTTTTTCAACTCTTCAAACGACAAGTGTGTGTATATCTGGGTCGTTTCCAAGCTCTCGTGCCCTAACAACTGCTGTATCGACTGAAGGCTAGCGCCGTGATTCAGCATCGACGTGGCGAACGTGTGCCTAAGCACGTGGGGACTGCGCTTGCTCTGGTTGGTCACCATCCCGAGCTGATTTGTCACTATCTTGTGAATCTCATTGGTGCTCAGGTCTCTGCCTTTATCGCCAAGCAGAAAACGGGTGCCTTCATGACCGCCTTCAAATTCCGCGTCGCGAACCGACATGTAGTGCTCGATGGCTGAAGCCAACTCGCGGCTGATCGGAATCAGGCGCTGCTTGTTGCGCTTACCGGTCACTTTGATTGTCAGCTCCGACAGGCGGATGTCGTTGTCCGACAGGCCCAGGATCTCGGCGCGACGCATGCCGGTGGAATAGAGCATAAGCAGGATGAGGCGGTTGCGCTCACCGGAAAAGCCTTCAGGATATTCGCACGGGTCTAATGCCTTGTCCATTACGTCCTCCTTTACGAATTCAGGCAGGTGCTTGCGCTTCTTCGGACCGGTCACTCCGCGCATCGGACTCTTCTCTATGCGCCCTGTTATCAACATGTATCGGTAGAAACTCCGAAGAGCACTTAAGCTCAAATTCACAGTCGAAGACTGCTTCTTCTCGTGGTCGAGCATGTATATCACCCATTCCCTGACCACGCCGGAGTCTACACTCTCCCAAGTGAGGTCTTCACCAAGACTCTTGAAAAACGACTCGAATTCACGTAAAGCTACACCATAATTATATATAGTGTGCTCCGAACGGTTGCGTTCTGATTTCAGATATTCTAAAAATGAGGCAATTGGCATATCCCGTCCGATGATTTCGTTATCACACTTTCGTTTTATGCCACTAAATTAACGCTTTTTTTTAGAACAACCAAATTTTGATGCGTAAAATAATTGATTTTCTCAAAAAATATGAATCCTTTGTCTTTGTCAATTCACATTGACCAAGAAGGACGGATTAGTCCTCTTCCTGGTGAAGCTTGTTCACGTAGACTGCATGCTGCATCTGCTTGCGCTTTGTCACAGATGGCTTCTCGAATTCTCTGCGCTTTCTTACTTCCTTAATTACACCAGTCTTTTCTGTCTTTCTCTTGAACTTCTTGAGAGCTCTCTCAATGTTCTCACCTTCTTTAACAGGTACGATAATCATTGTTTTTTTGGTTTTTGATTTTTGTTGTTAATAATTAATTAATGTGTGACGAAAATTTCACGTCGACAAGCGGCTTTTTCACTTTATCACGTGACACTTTCCGCCAATGAGTTGCAAAATTACTGCTTATTTGTCAAAACACAAAATAAATGAACCCTTTTTTCTTGATTAAACGTCATTTTTAACAACTTAACTCAATTTTATCACTAAATCACGCCCTAAATCCTGACAATTAATCCCACTTCTGTTAACCCGATTCTTAACATCATAATAATCTCAAATTCTTGTCGTTTCTCACCTTTCGTTTCGAAAATGTGATGAAAATCACATTATTCGTTCCAAGGATGTGATAAAAATCACATTATTCGTTCCAAAAATGTGATTTTATGCTCTTGGACTTGTGGTTTTACACTGAAAATTACTATATTTGCAACCGAATGTCATAATATTATAATATTATAATTATTCTGCTATGGACCGTTTGTTGATGAAAGATTTAGTTGCTTGGCGAAACAGGCCAAAACGCAAGCCGTTGATTTTGCGTGGAGTACGTCAGGTTGGCAAAACATGGTTGTTGCGTGAGTTTGGAAAGTCTTATTTCGCTGATGTGTGTTACGTGAATTTTGAACGTAACAGTCAGATAAGTTCTGTTTTCGAAAACTCTCTCAATCCGAATCAGATAATCACATCGCTTGCCTTGTTCCACGGAAAACCGATAATTCCGGAAGACACATTAATAATATTTGATGAGATTCAGGAAGTGCCAAGAGCTCTCACATCGCTTAAGTATTTTGCGGAAGAAGCCCCGGAGTACTATTTGTGCTGCGCGGGTTCTCAGCTTGGATACACTCTCCACGAACATACATCTTTCCCTGTAGGAAAGGTGGAGTATCTCGATTTGCGACCGCTTTCCTTTTATGAATTCCTGATGGCAAATGGACAGGGGATGCTGGCGGATTCTATCTTGAACGGAAATTTTGATTTGATGCCTTTCGAATATGAATTGATATCCTTGCTTAAAACCTATTTTGTCGTGGGGGGAATGCCGGCAAGTGTACAGACATGGATCGACACTCACGACTATAACGCGGTGGATACTGTTCTCGACAACTTGTCTTCCTCTTATATAGATGATTTCGCGAAACATGCACCTCATTCGCTTTCAGAAAAACTTCGATATGTATGGCAGAGTATTCCGTCACAGTTGGCAAAGGAAAACAAGAAATTCATATTTGGACTCGTACGCGAGGGTGCAAGGGCTCGTGAATATGAAGAAACTCTTATGTGGCTGAAAGATATGGGCCTGATTCACAGATGCGGTTGCATCACAAAACCGGCTCTTCCACTCAGAGCATATGAGGATCTCAAGGCTTTTAAGGTCTTTCTTATGGATGTGGGTGTGTTGCGCCATTTGAGTGGTTTGTCCCCGGCTGTTCTGCTTGAAGGCAGTCGTGTGTTTGAGGAATTCAAAGGTGCACTTACCGAACAGTTTGTACTACAGGAACTGCTGTTGCTTCCTTCCCTCAATGCCGGCCATTACTGGACTTCTTCAGGAAAAGCAGAAATAGACTTCGTGTTTTCTTTCGGACTAAACGTCTTCCCACTTGAAGTGAAGGCTGAAATGAATGTGAAAGCCAAAAGCATGAAGGTCTACGACAACCTATACCATCCCGAACGGCTCTTCATCACCAGCTTGCGACCCTACAACACTAAAGAACGGCTCACGTTCATCCCTCTCTACATGCTCTTCGCGCTGGAATATATACTGAAACAACCGTCAGAATCAAAATCCTAAACAAACGCACCTCCCGGCTGTTCCACCTACTTCGACAACCTCAGTTCTCGCTTCAACCTCCTTTCAAGTGCTGCCAGTGGAGCGGAAGTCTCCCGGCTTCCGCATAGCGTATATGGAAAAATGTCTATGCGTCACACCCTTGTACTCAACCCGGTTAAAGTAGGGGCTGGTTTTATGCCAGCCAGCAACGGTGTGTTTGGCGTTTTGCTACCTACTGGCTGGCGTAATTCATACTGTATGGAAAAATCTCAAATATCTGAATTAAACTAATGTGTCTTGCAATTTTATCAATAACTTAGCAATTGCTCACTTGTATACGAACTTTCAACTATTAACTTCTTGTTCTTGTCCAAAACCTTTATGGTTATTCCATGACCGTCTGCAACGTAGTTGCCTACATCACTCGAGATGTTAAGAAAGTTGAATGCTATAGATGCCAAGTTCTGCTGCAAAGCTTTTTTAGTCGATTCTATTTCTGTTGATGACATATTTGCTAAGTCAATATTGTCCAGTCGGGTAACAATGATGAGGTTGTCTTGAATGTAAAAATCATCTAGTATAACGCCATCTTCAACCTTTTGTGGTAATTGAGGACGTAATAAATTGACGTATTGTTGTAAAGCTTCTTCTGACGTTCTTGTGGTTGCTGTTGGAGCTTTTATCTTTATGGTTTTTATTATTTCTGAGGATTTGTCGCTTGCAAATGGAGAAATTTTGTTAAGCATTACTAACATATATGATGAACCGTTTGCTACAAATGTATAGGCATGTCCTCTGTAGTTCCCTCCAAAGATACCTGATTTGATGTACTTTATTTCAGTGACGTAAGCATCAAAACCGTCAATAGTTGTTTTTCTCTTTTCCCCAAGGTCAAGATCGCTTCCAATTTTGTTGAGTCCCTCTTTAAGCATATCGTTAGATAACACTTCAAGAGACCATTCACTTTTATAACAATAAGCCAAATAAATTTGGTATAGCATACGTTCATTGTCTGCTGCAACAATGCCGTCATAATATGGATTGTTTAAAGTCTCTACTGCAAAATATTTGGGAATTTGAAATTCACAACCTCCAACTTGAATTGTTTTTGTGTTTTGAGCGTTTGCTCCGATTGATAACAGACATGCAATTATAAATAATGCCTTAAAAATAAATGTTTTTTTCATAATAGAATGTATTGTATAAATATAATATATGAAAGGATTAATAAAAAATGATTGAATTAATTCCCAAGTAGCTGCTCGCTGGTGAACGATGACTCCACTACAGGTTTGTCGTTTTTGTCTATTACCTTTAATGTCATACCATGATCGTCTGCAATATAGTTCCCTATGCTGCTGGTGAAATTAACAAAGTATATTGCTGAAGATAAAAGATTATTCTTTATTTCGTTTTGGGTAGTACTTAGTTGTACTGCCGACAAGTTATTAATATCTATATCTTCAAACCTCATGATTATGAATAAATTGTCCAGCACATATGTGTCATAAAGGGTTGAGCCTTCGTCAATTCTTAGTGGTAATACAGCTTTTAGTGGAAAGATAAACTCCTGGTTAAGTGCCTCTAAATGTGTCCTTGAATCTGTTTGTGGAGCTTCGATTGTTAGTGTTTTTATGATTTCTGATGTGCGGTCGGGTTTGTCGTGCTTGTGAAGCAATATGAAAAAATATGTCTGAGCATTTGCATAAAATGAATATATGTATCCTTTAAATCTGTCTTTTAACTTGTCAGAATAAAGGTCGTTTATCTCGATAGCATATGCGTCTAAACCATTAATTCGTGTCATGCCAGCATTTCCGTAACTGATATCTCGACCATATGATGATATTAATCCTTTGGACATTTCTGGAAGAAGGTCAGAAGAGTAATAGGTCCTATAGTAAATCATAGCGTAAAAGTAATTGGGGATGGTGTCATTGTCATATATTCTATTGCAGAAGGCTGGTAGAATTGTATAGTCGAGTATTATTTTGTAATTTAATGGAACTTTAAACTTACAGTCTCCGGTTATAACTTCTTCAAAAAAGAAGGGTTGCCCGGATTCATCCACAATCATCGAAATCTGTCCAAATGCATTACAGGTAGTAAAACAAAATGCTATGATTAAAGCATTGATGAAATTTATTCTTTTCATAAGCTCTTTAATTGAATGTTAATGAAAACGAAACTTATTGTAATTTGTTTAACTTCTCGATCGCACCCTCGTCTCCCAGGTCTGCTGCCTTGCGGTACCAGTATTTGGCACTCTCAATGTCTTTTGAAACGCCTTCCCCAGCTTCAAAACAGTATCCCAAATTATACATGGCTGCGGCATGACCTGAATTTGCAGAATCGTAAAACCATATCACAGCCTGCACCGGGTTTTTATCCACTCCCTTTCCATCAAGATATAGCAATCCTAATTTGTTTGCTGCTCTCGCATAACCTTTTAAAGCGGCTTTCTCATACCATATAAATGCATTACTGTAATTTTGAACTAATCCTTTACCATCCTCGTAGCATGTTCCTAAATTAAACATTGCACTTTCATAATCCTGATTAGCGGCTTCTTTGAAGTACCTGGCTGCTTGATTGAAATCTTGTGATACTCCCAATCCTGCATAATAATATAACCCTATAACATTCAACGCTGGGGCATAATTCAGATTGGCAGATTTTTTAAACCACGATAGGGCTTCCGAATATTGCTCCTTGTCTTCATACATTATTCCTGTTTGGTATAATTCCTCTGCTGATAGTGATTGATCGTTTCCCGTGGCGACGTTTCCTATGAGCCTATTATAGGCAGATATGAATTTAGCGTTATTCCTTGCTTTAAGAATTAGAAATTCATTTTTTGTTACTAAGTTGCATACAACATTGAATTTGCTTCTTATGATAATAAAATAAGTTTTTTCAACGGATTGTTGAAATAATGGTGCCTCTCCATGATAAAAGGAAAATGCAACTTGTTTTTTTTCGTTTTCTTGAAATGTATAATATCTGAGTTCCAAGATGACATCGTTGTTGCGCGTCAATTGTAGAAGGTTATTTGCAGTATTTATAGTGGCGGTATAATTCCCGCCGTCTTGTTCATATAATTCAAAAGTGATTATCTCAGCATGTATACTCGTAAATTGAATAAATATGGTGATAATCAGTAGTATGACTCTATTCATAATTGTCTGTATTTGTAGTATTTAGTTATTCAAGTAATCTTTGTGTTTCCTCAAGTTTTTGTTCTTGATGAGGGGTTATTGTTGGAGTTGGCTTTGGAGGCGTTGTTGGAGTTGTTATTGGCTTTGGTGTTGTAGTTGGGGTAGGCTCTGAAATAGTAGTTGGGGGCGTGTTGGAAGTCGGGTTCGTAATACGACTCGGGACATGGGCCGGAGGTGAGGCAAGTTCTGGAATTGGTGCCACGTTTGTCGTTGTTTTAGTTGAAGGATTTTGATTTCGTTCTTGTCTAGAAGTCGGCTGTGATTTTGCAGGAGTCGGCTTATTAGGTTCTTCTTTTTCCTTTATAATTGGTTTTTCTTGTTCGTCGTTTTTTTCTGCTATTGAAGGTGTGTCTGCCTTGATTGGAGCAACTGTAGAAGAATCAGATGGCTGCACCATCAATGTGTCTGTACTGATGTTTGATTGGTCTGATAGACTTGGCTCGTTAATCGTTTTGCCATTGTTTTTTATCACTAAGTATATGCCAAATACTGCTATGGCAATAATAGAAGATATGATTATAGTTTTCTTGTAATTGGGACGAGGAACGGGTTCAGGTTCTTCTTTTTCTGATGGATTTAAATCTGCTGATGGCTGTGATATGGCTTTCAACGTTGGATTAGGGTCGCTTGTCCTACTTGGATAAGGCTCGATAAAATCATTATTGTCGTGACTCTCAACTATGTTTGATGGAGATGCTTTTGACCCATTATAAAGCCATATCGTGGATTTACTTTCTTCTTCTTTGTGTTCTGAGGAAATTTTGAGTGGGGTGGTGGGCTTGCTCTCTTCTTTTGATTTGGCTTTAATTTTTATTTTTGGTTTAACACCCCCAGTTAGTTCATAGATGAATTGCTCCACGGTTGACGTGCGCTCCTCTGTCCTTGACTTCATGGAGTGTTGGATTGCGTTACGTACTCGCAAACTCACATGGTTAGGCAACATGTTGTCTATTGTTTCCGGTCGGATTTCGAAAGAGTTGATGGGAGGCTTTCCCGAAAGCAGGTGGAGCAATGTTGCTCCTAAAGCATATATGTCCATTTCCGGTGCGAAGTGAGAGACATAAGAATATTGTTCGGGTGGAGCATAACCGTCGGAGGCTCCCTTTGCCTCATGCTTTGTGGTCGGACTGCCGTTGGATGAAAAATGCTTTGCAATACCGAAATCTATCAGGACCGGATAGTCTGTCTTGTCTATGGCATCTGTCATAAGCACTATGTTGTCGGGCTTTATATCCAGGTGAAGAAGACGTTCTTTATGCAATATCTTAACAGCATTGGCTATCGTGTTGACAATTTCCACAGCTTTATTTTCAGCCATTGCTCCGTGTTTTCTTATGTACATATCAAGGCTGCCGCCTTCAAGGTACTGCATTACATAGTAGGCAGTGTTAAAGTAATTGAATACCTCATTCACTCTAACTATGTTTTTTGATTTGCCACTCAGTTTATTTAATCGGCGAGCTTCAGTGATAAAGTCATTGCAGCTATCGGCAACATCCTTTTTCACTGTTGGGGCGCATAGTACTGTACATCCATCTACATCTCGCCAGCAACCCTTCATGAAGTGCTCTTTTATGGCAAAATATGTCTTTACTGGTACATTGTCTACCATCAGTAGTGACATTACTTTGTATGTTATGCCAAAACCACCCATACCAAGTACCTCAACTATCTGATAAATACGGTGCTTGCTTTTTATGATTATCCCGGGCTTTAGTGCATATTCATAGTCCATGGTGATTTTATTTGAAGATAAATTTTCCCGCACAAATTTACTTAAAATCTATTAAATTACCCCCCCCAATTGTTAATACATGTTAATGATATGTTAATAAAAGTAAAATAATAACTGTTGTTGTCTCTTCCTAAAAAAGGTTGACAGATTTTGAACGGTTAATACTAAAAAAGTTTACAATCTATTGAAAAGGTTGACAGTGTTGCTCCCGAAAAAGTGAATACTAATTCCCGAAAATGCCTGAAATCCTGTTCGGTTATATTACGTTTCAAAATCTGGCGGGAAATTCATCGGCAAATCCCAGAAAGAGAGGTTAAATAATTGAAAAAGGTTGTATCATTATAACCATTTTATAAACTTTTTAGTATCTTTGCGAAAAAATCGTCAGTATGAAGTACCTAAATTTAAAGAAGGCTATTGCTGCGTGGCAGAATTTGCAGCCGTTGTCGGAGAAAGATAGGGAGAGGCTTAGCCGTCGATTCACCGTGGACTTCAATTACAATAGCAACCACATTGAGGGCAATACACTCACCTATGGTCAAACGGAATTCCTGTTACTCTTTGGCAAAGTAATAGGCGAGGCTGATGTGAGGGATGTGCAGGAAATGACCGCCAGCAACGTGGGGTTGAAGATGATGACCGAGGAAGCTGCCGTAAAGGAGATGCCGCTGACACAGAACTTTATGCGTACCCTGCATAAGACGTTGTTGAGAGAGGACTATACTGTGTATCGTGAACTCCCCGGGGGTGTACAAACAAGTTATGTAATTCATGCAGGACAGTATAAGACTCGTCCCAACAGTGTCATCACTCGTTATGGTGACCGATTCGAATATGCCTCACCAGAGGAAACTCCTGGTTTGATGACCGATTTGGTGGATTGGTATAACAAGGCAGAGCAAGAAGGAAAACTGTCACCAGTGGAATTAGCAACTCTATTCCATTATCGTTATATTCGCATCCACCCTTTTGAAGACGGGAATGGACGCATAGCCCGACTGATGGTAAACTTTATTCTAACTCGTCACGACTATCCTATGATAGTTGTTCGTAGTCGTAAAAAGAACGAGTATCTGGAAGCTCTCCATCTGGCAGATATTGAGGTCGGCCCTGTACCTGCTGATGGTGCACATGCTGATATTAAAGACATAAAACCGTTTCTTAAATACTTCAATGAATTGGTTGCAATGGAGGTGTATAATGATGTGTTGTTTGTTAGTGAGAAAGATGAAAATGTATGGTGGTATGATGGTGAACGAATAGCATTTCGTACACCGAATTACACAAAAATATTGAATGCAATGCGTACGGAGCCTACACTGACTTTAGCAGATATGAAAGAGGAGACGGGCATCAGCATGACAGCCATACAAAAGTTACTGGATCAACTGATTCGGAAGAAATATGTAGAACGTGGTGAGAAGGATGGAAGTTGGAGAGTGTTTGTGTCACAGTGACATGTCATTAATAGAATGTAGGGGTGATATGAGGAATAGGGAGATAAAACCAGAGGATAAGAAAGGTTTATTGTTTTAAACATTAAAAGGCTGCTGGTTTATTCTGAGGAGACAACAGCAGAAAACTTTAATGGTGTAAATCACAACAATAATCTACTTTATTCGCAAGAAGATGCCATTAAAAAGGGTTGCAAACATGTATCTTTGCATGTTTGCAACCACTTTTGTCTTAATGAATACCTGTTTCTACCGTGGTTGTAAAATTTACAGGATTCTAAACAACCATTCTGGATTCTTTATTTACTGTATTCTTTTATACCCGAATGTGTCTTTACTTAATTGTTCTTGATATAGCCCACAATCCAGGCGCCTACCTCGGCGGTGCCGTACACGTCGCCACCCTCTACCTGAATCTCCGGAGTACGGATGTTCTGAAGCAGGCTCTGTTCCACGGCTTCGCGAATCAGACTGCCTTCGGCTTTCAAGTCGAAATATTCAAACAGCATGGCAACCGACAGAATCTGTGCAAGCGGATTGGCGATGTTCTGACCCTTTGCCTGAGGCCACGAACCATGGATAGGTTCAAACACAGGTGTGTGCTCGCCGGTGGAGGCTGATGGAAGCAGACCCATCGAACCGGTGATGCATGAGCCTTCGTCGGTCAGAATGTCACCGAACGTGTTCTCAGTCACGATCACGTCGAAGAAACGCGGATCCTGAATCATGCGCATGGCGGCATTGTCAACATACATATAGTCGGTGGTCACGTCTGGATAGTTCGGAGCCATCTCCTGCGCTATCTGACGCCATAGGCGAGAAGAAGCAAGCACATTGGCCTTGTCCACAACTGTCAGGTGGTGGTTGCGCTTCTGAGCATATTCAAAGCCCACCTTCAAAATGCGCTCGATTTCAGGACGAGTGTAGTAGTTTGTGTCATAGGCCTTGTCGTTGTCCTGGTATTTCTCACCGAAATACATGCCACCGGTCAGCTCGCGGATGCATATGAAATCGGCACCTCTCACCAGCTCGTCCTTCAGCGGTGATTTGTGGATAAGGCTCTCAAAAGTGGTGACCGGACGGATGTTGGCATAAAGGCCCAATTGCTTGCGCATGGCGAGCAAACCCTGTTCCGGACGTACCTTCGCGTTGGGGTCGTTGTCGAATTTCGGATCGCCTACAGAAGCGAACAAAACGGCATCGGCATCCATGCAAACCTTGAATGTCTCGGCCGGGAACGGGTCGCCAACCTTGTCTATCGCGTCTGCACCGCAGATGGCATATTCGTAACTCAACTCGTGACCGAACTTGTCACATATCGTCTGACATACTGCCAAACCTTGTTCCATTATCTCTGGACCTATTCCGTCGCCAGGAAGAACGGCTAATTTAAGTTTCATATTATTGTGATTTTGTAGTTGCGATTGGCTTTATTTGTTCACTGCTTTCGCCGGAAGACGAATCTGTTATCGGTTAATTGAAGATTTATGCAGGAACATGAATAATCAGGAATGTATTTGAGTGAAAATATATTCATTTTGGTAGTCAGGCTACCTCTGTGTGGCACCTGTCACACCGTCAACAGGGGCGGACTTCTTGACTTGGATGTTCGACACAACAGTCGATGTGTAGCCCATGTCATTCAGGCTCAACAGTATGGTTGCCTCGCTTACCTTGTCCTCGTCGTAGGTGATGATTATCTCGTGGGTCTCAAGATTCGTTTCAACTTTCTTGACTCCACGGACTTTCTTTATGTTCTTCTGGATTTTTTCTGAACAGTGGCCACAATGCATCCTTTCTGATTTCACCACCAGCAGGTGGATGTCTTTAGCCATCACGGTCAGTGTAACGGCCATGAGCAAAGTAAATGTTATTATAATTTTTTTCATCTTTCGCTTTTTTCTGATAACTTGTTGATTGCTCGGCAATTAAACTGAAAACTGCTTAATCGCCGATTTTGCGTTTGCAAAGTTACACCCTTTTATTTAAATAGCCAAATCTGCCGAACTTTTTAACCCAAATCGGTCGTTAGATTTTATTTAGATTTTATGTCTGGCCACACCCTTGCGTGCATTCCTTTATCCCGATATTCCTGTCAATCCCTCGTCTGTCCGTTGCCGCGGATAAGCCATTTATAGGTGGTGATCTCTTCAAGCGCCATCGGACCGCGGGCATGAAGCTTCTGAGTGGATATGCCGATCTCGGCACCAAGACCAAACTGACCGCCGTCGGTAAACGAAGTTGGCGCGTTGCTGTATACGCAGGCGGCGTCCACATCGCGGAAGAAACGACGCGTTGATTCCTCGTCTTCGCTTATAATGCATTCACTGTGGCCTGAACCGTGAAGACGGATATGGGCAAGGGCCTCGTCGAGACTGTCCACCGTTTTCAAGCCCATGCCGTACGACATGTATTCGGTGTCATAGCTCTCCTCACCGTTTATCTTATGCAGCAAATCATCGGGATAATTGCCCGACAGCGACTCATACGACGGCGCGTCGCACCATATCTTCACATCGCTCTTTGCCAGCGGGGCACACAGGGTGGGGAGGTCGCCAAGGCGGTCGCGGTGGATGATTAGGCAGTCCAGCGCGTTGCATACGCTCACACGGCGGGTCTTGGCATTGTTGATGATGGCGGCACCCTTTACCAAGTCGCCATCACGGTCGAAATAGGCGTGGCACACACCTGCACCGGTCTCTATCACCGGAACACTCGCTGTCTGACGAACGAAATCAATCAAACGCTTCGAACCGCGTGGAATCACCAGGTCAACGTAGCCGTTGGCATGGAGCAGAGCGCCCGTGGCTTCGTGAGTGGCGGGAAGCAACTCGATTATGTGCTCGTCAACGCCGTAGCCCTTCAGTACATCCTTGATAACCGACACTATGGCACGGTTAGAGCTGTCAGCGTCCTTACCACCCTTCAGGATGCAGGCGCTGCCGGCTTTCAGACAAAGGGAAAACACGTCGAAAGTCACGTTCGGACGGGCTTCATAAACAATGCCGATCACTCCGAACGGAACGCTCACACGAGTAAGCTCCAATCCGTTCTCCAGCACACGGTGCTTCTGAACCTTGCCAAGAGGCGACGGCAACTCCGCCACCTTCACCATGTCGGAACAGATGCCCTGAAGGCGTTTCTCAGTCAGCTCCAAACGGTCGTATAGAGGATTGGACTTGTCCATCTTAATCAGGTCCTTGGCATTCTCCGACAATATATAGTCCGACTTGCGCAGAGCATATGAAGACACTTCCCTCAGTATGCCGTTCACATCTTCTTCGCTCATCCTGTTCAAGCACAGGCTTGCAGCCTTCACTCTCCTGAATATCTCTTCCATTTCAATATGTTTAATTCTTTGTTTTTATTTTCATTTATATATCACTTACCAACCACAATTATGTTATATTTTCTCATGGCATACCTTACATATTTTGTAGGTTTTAAAAATCATCCATCTTTTTATTTCCCACAAAGCTTATTTCGTCCCGTGGAGCCGACGCGTCCCCGCGTCGGGGCGTTGTAGTACCTCTCTATATAGTACTCAACCCGCCAACAATCACAACAAGTTTGTCTACTGAATTATAATTTTTAAATTATTAATTTGTCGCGCAGCGACACCAACTTTTATTCCAAATACAGATAATCGTAGTGAATCGCCGCCTTCTTGTCGTGTTCACCTGCCACACGGCGCAGCTCATCTGAGTCGTATTCGCTCCGGCCAACGCCAATCCGACGGCCGTCAGAGTCGTGGATGCTGATGATGTCATGACGGTAGAAGTCGCCATCCACCTTCGTTATGCCGATCGGAAGCAGGCTCGCAGCCTCGTCACCCAGCAACGCCTTAGTGGCACCGCTGTTAAGATAGACTGATCCTTTCGAAAAGCCCTCGCTGTGGGCTATCCATTTCTTCACGCTCGACACACTTCCGCTGCCGGGCATGAACAGCGTGAAAGGCACTGCGTCGTATGACTTACGCACAGCGTCCAAACTGCCTGAACATAGAGAGGTGATGACCGGAAGCAACTGGGTCAGTATGCCGTCGCGCTTACCGTTGGCGATAAACACCGGAATGCCCTCTTGCGCCACTTTCTGAGCTATCCCGCTCTTTGTCAGCATGCCGCCACGACCGAATCCCGACTTCTCCGACTGGATATAGTCGGAAAGGTCACGACCGGGCTCCACCTCACGGATCAATTCCGATTCGGGACTCGCGGGATTGCCTGTATACAGGCCGTCGATGTTCGACAATATCACCAGAGCGTCGCAATCCATCATCGTCGACACAAGACCCGACAACTCGTCATTGTCGGTAAACATCAGCTCCGTCACCGACACCGTGTCGTTCTCGTTGATAATCGGAAGCACACCGTTCTGCAGCATCACGCTCATGCAGTGACGCTGGTTCAGGTAGAGATGACGGCTCGAGAAATTCTCCTTCATCGTCAACACCTGACCCACTGCGATGCCATGCTCACGAAACAGGTCGAAATAGCGGTTGATAAGCTTTGCCTGACCTACTGCGGAATATAGCTGACGCTCTTCCACACTGTCCATCTTGCGGGTCACCATCCCCCGCAACTCGCTCCTGCCGGAGGCCATCGCACCCGACGACACCAGCAACACCTCGATGCCCGACGACATCAATCCGGATATCTGGTCCACTAACGACGACATGCGGGTCACGTCCAAACTGCCGTCAACACGGCTCAGCACATTACTGCCTACTTTTATCGTTATCCTCATAGTTCGTGATATGTCTGTTTTTAATTGCTCTTCCTTAAATCTTAAATCTTAAATCTTAAAATCCTTGGCTTGTCTACTGAATTTAATGTTTAATTTGTCGAGCAGAGACACCATTTTGTTGTATTTTCTCATGGCAGACCTGCCATATTTTGTAGGTTTAAAAAACATCGACCTCTTTATTCCCCACAACAGCCTTTTTGCCCGTGGAGCCGACGCGTCCCCGCGTCGGGGCGTTGTAGTTCATTACTACATTGTACTCAATTCTGCCACATCCTCAACCAACTCGTCTACTGAATTTAATTTTTAATTTGTCGAGCAGCGATATTCCTTCTCGTTTACAAAAATAATGATTTTCTTCGACATATACGAATATTATGCATGTCAACACGCAAATTTATGACATATCCTTTCTTTTATGCGATTTTTATTCTTTTTTATGCTGAATTTATGCACCAAGTCTCCCCACCTGATGAAATCAAATCCACCACTTACCTCAACCAACTCGTCTGCTAAATTTTTAATTTTTAATACCTAATTAACGTTTATTTTCTTAACTTTGCAAAAATCTGATTTTATGATCGACATCATCAACACCATAAACGACGCAGTATGGGGATATTTCCTCATGTGGGTGCTCGTGGCTTGCGGCATTTGGTTCACCATCCGGACCAAAGGTGTGCAGTTCCGTATGTTCGGAGAAATGCTCCGACTACTCTTCGACTCCGCCACAACATCCAAACATAAAAAACATATTTCCTCTTTCCAGGCCTTTGCCGTATCACTCGCATCAAGGGTGGGAACCGGTAACTTGGCCGGGGTGGCAACGGCAATTGCGGTCGGAGGACCGGGTGCAGTCTTCTGGATGTGGGTAATGGCTCTCTTCGGTGCTGCCACCTCTTTCGTTGAATCCACGCTCGCACAGCTCTTCAAAGTCAGGTCAACCGACTCCTTCGTCGGAGGACCGGCATACTATATCCGAAAGGGAATGAATAGCAAGTGGATGGCCGTTCTCTTCGCACTTCTCATGGTTCTAACATTCGGACTTACCAACAACTCCGTACAGACACACACCATCTGCAGCGCAATGGAAAAAGCATTCGGATGGAATCACATCCTCGTCGGTGCCATACTCACTGCCCTCGCACTCGTCATAGTCTTCGGAGGTATTCAGAGAATCGCTCATTTCAGTTCCATCGTTGTGCCTTTCATGGCCCTGGGCTACCTCATTCTCACCCTTGTAATCATCTTTCGCAACATCGAACTCATTCCGCAGGTGTTCTCCATCATCATCGACGACGCATTCGGAATCCGGCAAGTGGCTGGAGGTGGTGTGGGCATTGCCATCATGCAGGGGGTCCGACGCGGACTCTTCAGCAATGAGGCAGGGGAGGGAAGCGCACCTAACGCTGCAGCTACTGCCGACGTCACACACCCAGTGAAGCAAGGACTCATACAGGCTCTCGGAGTATTCACCGACACTCTGCTCGTTTGCTCATGCACCGCGTTCATAATAATCATCAGCGGACTCTATACATCCGGTAGCAACGGAGTGGAACTCACTCAGATTGCACTACAAGCCGAAATAGGCAATTCCGGACCGGTCTTCATCGCTGTGGCCATCTTCCTCTTTGCATTCTCATCTGTCATCGGAAACTACTATTACGGTGAGGCAAACATCAGATACATGACCAATAGCCGTGTGGCCATGACTGTCTACCGACTCTTTTCGGGAGGAGTGATGGTGATGTTCGGAGCATTGACCACACTCAACACCGTGTGGAGCCTGGTCGACATCTGTATGGCATTACTCACAATTTGCAACCTCGTCGCAATCACATACCTCGGGAAATATACCTTCCGGCTTCTCGACGACTACCGCTCGCAAAGAAAACAAGGGAAAAAAGACCCGGTGTTCCACCGCTCACAATTCCCTGAAATACAGAATTCTATCGATGTATGGGAATAACAAAACCCCATTCTGAATCCAACCTATCAAAACATATCAAAACCTAGATAAACCTATCCCAGCCCAAATAAACCTATCCCAACCTAGATATACCTATAAATATCCCCTTAAATCCTTCAAATATTATGATGACCTCAAGCTCCATTGACCCCAAACCCATTATCGACTATATGAAAGAAGTGCCGTTCGATGTGCGGCCGCAGTCGCTCTACACGCCTTTCTCCCTCTACGACGGATTCAACCCCGACGAACCTGAATCCTTCGACACCTGCTTCGACACACGGGTCTACCGACATTTCATAGAAAATGGAAAGCATGCTCGAACCATCGAGGAGTCATTCTCGCGTGTCATCCACGACTATGCCGTCCACGTGCATCTCAACCATTTCTTCGCCTCTCACGACAATCTGCTCTGCGTGGGGGTCATGGGGGGACATGCGCTCAAACGAACCGACCCAATGTTCCGGCAAATAGCATTCCTGACTAAACGACTCACACGGATGGGATTCTATATGGTCACGGGAGGCGGACCGGGTGCCATGGAGGCAACACATCTCGGGGCATGGATGGCGCAGTTCCTCGACGACGAACTCGACGACGCACTGCAGATTCTCAGCGAAGCACCTCATTTCACCGACCCGCTCTGGCTCTCAACTGCATTCAAGGTCATAAGGAAATATCCGCAGAACAAATTCGAAAGCCTCGGCATTCCTACCTGGCTCTACGGACACGAACCGTCAACACCCTTCGCCACACATATAGCTAAACTCTTCGAAAATTCCATACGTGAAGACAGCATTCTCACGCTCGCATTCGGGGGCGTGATCTACACTCCGGGAAGCGCAGGTACTCTACAGGAAATATTCCAGGAAGCGGTGCAAAACCACTACCTCTCTTTCGGATTCGCCAGCCCTATGATTTTCCT
>FLNV01000981.1_pt1 | contig 94581 bp, 68 predicted proteins | sample 1140351 | NCBI WGS metagenome assembly FLNV01 (sample SAMEA3878207, study PRJEB12797) | bioreactor metagenome | biome: Moose rumen | place: Sweden | collected 2011-10 | reverse complement strand
GGATATATGCAAGGAAAATCAAAGATTTTCGATTCGGAAGGTGATTTTTATGTCTAGGTCTTGTCTCGGTTGTGAGTCGGTTGTCGGTCGGTGGATATCAGAAGAGAAGACCAAGACAATTTTGACACCAGTGGTGACACAATTAGTTTGCCATAATCTTAGTTATTTCCTTCCGCACGCAATTTTGCGTGCAAAGGTACAACTTTTTTCGGACATATGCAAATTTATTTGCATGGTAGAGAGCAACGTGCCAATTTGGTACGCGCGTGTACCAAATCTCTAAATTGTTGAAATTCAGATATAATTGACGGTAAGAACGCAGATTGCGGGCCGAGAAACCGGTTGCATATTCTTGGGATAATTCTTCCGCTAGGGATTCTAATAAACGTGTGTCATATTCGGCACGCTTCTCTCCATGTTGTTCCTCCTCCACTATGCGTTGTACTATTTGCCAATATGTGTGAACCATTGTAGAACTTACACTTTGATAAGCACTTTTCAGTTTTTTTTTCGAACTAAAAATTTGTATATTCCGAAAAAATGTTGTATCTTTGCAGTCGGAAAGAAGGTAAAGGGGGAGGATGTTCCGGGTTATAGGACGCTCGCGGGGCAAGCTACAGTTTAGAGGATTGAGTTTAGATATAGAAAAAGATAAATGGAAGAGTTTGTTTTTTTAGGTTTTAACGGACCCGCATGGATCACGATAGTGACCGTGCTGGCATTGTTCAGCATTCTGCTGTTTACCAAAGTGCGCGCAGACGCTGTGTTTCTGGGCGCGATGGTCATCCTGTACGTCACCGGCGTATTGGATGCTAAAGAGGCCTTTTCGGGTCTGAGCCAGTCCTCCGTGGTGGTAGTAGGCGTGCTGTTTGTAGTTGTGGCCGGACTGACGTACACCGGCGTGCTGCAATGGATAGTCAAGAACCTGCTGGGTCAGCCCAAACGGTGGAGCAGCGCCATAGTGCGGCTGATGCTGCCGGTAGCGGGATTGAGCTCGTTTCTGAGCAACACTACGGTTGTGGCGCTGTTTATCGGCATCGTGAAGATGTGGTCGAAGAAATTAGGAATCGCACCTTCCAAACTGCTGATACCGTTGAGTTACGCGTCGGGCATGGGCGGTGTGTGTACGCTGATAGGTACGCCGCCGAACCTGATTATCAGCGGTTTGTACGCCGAGGAGACGGGTGTGCAGATGAACGTACTGGCAACCACCCTGCCGGGTCTCTTCTGTCTGATAATCGGTGTGCTGTCGGTCATCGCCATGCGGCGGTTGCTGCCCGAACGCGAGGCACCGAAAGACCCGTTTGAGCAAACGACGGAATATACGGTGGAGATGCAGGTGCCGTCTTCGAACAAATATATCGGCGAGACGCTGGGCTACGCGGGACTGCTGAATGTAGAGGGCGGCCGGCTAATCAAGATGCAGCATTTCGACGGCGTGGCGGTGCCCGTTGACGAGAACGAGTTTATCATGGGCGGCGACCGTCTTGTTTTTGCCGGAGATATAAAAGCCATCACGGAACTGACCCATACGCACGGACTGGTGCCGGGCGAAGAGGTGGTGAATATCGGCTTCAAGACTCTTCTCTCGTCGCTGATTATGCTGGCGATGGTGGTACTGTCCGCACTGGGAATAATGCCCCTGTTGATGTGCGCCTGTATCGCGGCGCTGGCGATGGTCATCACACGCTGCTGCACACCCGACCAAGCCGTCAAGTCCATCGACTGGAGCATATTGGTGGTTTTTGCCGGTTCGGTAGTGTTAGGAATAGCCATCCAGAAGACCGGAATCGCCGAACGGATGGCAACCGGCATACTGGATATATGCGGTACCAACCCGATTGTGGTGATGACGGCAGTGTGTCTGGTAGCCACATTCATCACGGAGTTTATCTCCAACACGGCAGCCGGCGCGATGTTCTTCCCCATCATGTATCAAGCCGCAATCCAGTTGGGCTACGAGCCGATGACTTTCCTGATTGCCCTGATGATCAGCGTCAGCAGCAGTTTTGCCACACCCATCGGTTCGCCGACACACATGATGGTATATGGTCCCGGCGGCTACCGGTTTACGGACTTTCTAAGGATAGGTTTCTGGATGAACATTATCATCCTTGTGGCCAATATACTGATTACGAACATCGTTTATCCACTCACACCATTAGGATGATTGCTACACAAAAAAGACGGACCGAAGCCCGTCTTTTTTATGGTTGTTTATTATTCAGTAAGCGCCTCCGTCAGCGCAGGAGTTTTGCGGAGAGAGAGAAGCCGTCGGCAGAGATACGTACGATAGCCATGCCGCGCAGCGCACCGAGCGAGATGGGTTGGTAATAGTCCATACCTTCGGTCAGACCAGCGAGCGGCAGACGGCAGATGACGCGTCCTGCGAGGTCAAAGACCGTCAGTTCCGCGCGTTTGAGATCCCGCGGCACGGAGAAGCGCACGACAGCCTCCGAGGCGTTGTTGCCCGGTAAGACAGCAATAGAGCCTTTGCTATCCGGCGCAGTGATCTGCTGGGTAGCCGTAGGAGTACTGTCTTCCTGCACCAGTTCATAGGGTCCGAGGTCACGCACAGTGCCATAGACCGTAGATCTGAGGAAGGGGAAATCTGCTTCCAGTTGAGCGAGGTTTGGAGTGACAGAAGACGGCACATCACATCCAGCATCGACGAGGTTAGAACCCGGTATCAGGCGTGCAAAACGGGCAGGCATGGAGCCGTCTCCGCGTCGCGGAGCAATAGCGTCCGTCTCGGAGAGCGAGACATAATCCGAACGGGAGAAAGAGGTGACAAGATGGTTGGTCCAGGCATTTTTAGAGAGCGAGGTGCCCAAAGCATTGTAATCATCTGTTCCGACACACGCCTCCTGTTTGCCGAAGCAGACATTGTTATAATAGAACGTCTTGGCGTTGTCACCTCCGGACTCGAACATAAAATCATAGGAGTTGTCAAACGCCAGGCAGTTGCACCTCCGTCTCGGCGGACCAGGAACCGGAGTTTAGTGAATTGAAATCTTCCGATAAATCGGCGTGTGCCATGCCTGCTACGAGGCACGAGAGCACCAAGAGACTCATTTTTTGCATGTACCTTAGATTTTAAATGTTTGAAATAGCAATGCAAAATTACAGTATTTGATGCAAATGAGCAAATATATGCCGATTTATCAATAAAAATCGCCAAAAATGACACACACAAAACCGGATACCCGCAAAAACTTGAGTATCTAAAACAATTTTTTCACCTCTTGAAAGGGAAGAAAGTCTTATATGCTGATGTCAGGAGAATTCTTCAGCCAATCCAATAAAGCAGCCATATCGGGGAAGACGCGGTCCGCTCCTTCGTCCGTGAGGTCGGAGTCGGGTAGGGGGCCTGTGTTCACGGCGCAGGCGAAGAGTCCAGCCGCTTTCGCTGCACGCACTCCGAGCGGTGCATTCTCCACTACCATACATTCTTCTTTCTTGAACCCCGACCGTTCCCACGCCTTGAGGTAGGGTTCGGGGTCCGGTTTGCCATGTTTGACATCAAAAGAAGAGATGATACCCGTAAAGACATGATCGAAGATATCATTGAGCGCGTCAATGAGGTTGTGTTGGCCCGACCCGGTGACGACCCAGCATTGGACGCCGTGTTCATGTAGGAAACGGAGCACGTCGCTCACACCGGGGATAGTACCCGGAAAGCCTCCGGTCATTTGATTGAAATAAGCTGTTTTATCCTTGTAGATATCTTCGATCAGCTGCTGCGGCGCGTCCTTCCCGTACATGCGGGAATAGTGCTCCTGAATGACTCCGACGCTGGTTCGTCCTTCGTTCCGGTAACATTCTTCGGCGGTGTACGGCAGCCCGTGTTTGGTCATCGCCCATGCCCATGCTTCGGCATGATAGGGCATGGAGTTATACAGGACGCCGTCCTGATCAAAGAAGACGGCTTTCAAGCGTTTCTTTCTTTCGCCGAAGATAGACGACCCGATGCGCACCATCGTGGAACCACATTCTATAGCAATCCGATAGTCGTCCGACATGCCCATGGAGAGAAACATGTCATTTACCATTTTGTCATTTACAATTTGGTCATTTACCATTTGGTCATTTATATGCTTGACCGTCGTAAAACAACGCCGGATTTCGGCTTCGTCGTCGGTGTTGGTAGCCATAGTCATAAGGCCCCTTACCTGGACATGAGGGAAAACCTCTCCCCATCCATCCCCTAAAGGAAGGGAGTTGAGTTCTTCGGGCAAGAAGCCAGATTTGGTCTCCTCCCGTGCAACATGGATCTCCAGCAGCACATCCTGTACCATCCCTATTTTGGCTGCTTCGTCGTTGATAGTCTGCAGCAGGCGCAGTGAGTCCACCGATTGAATCAGAAACGGGTGCAGTTTGAGCAGGTCCCGCACTTTGTTGGTCTGCAGGTGTCCGATAAAATGCCAGTGGATGTCTTCGGGCAGGAGCGGTATCTTCGTCTTCAGTTCCTGCACGCGGCTTTCCCCGAAATGGCGTTCTCCCGCTTCGTAGGCTTCGCGGATAGCTTCTACGGGTTGGTATTTGGAGACGCACACGAGCGTGACATGCGCGGGTATATGTGCGCGAACCTTATGGATATTGTCAGTAATCAGCATTTCAGTATTCAACATTCAGAAAGCCATTTGATATAGGGATTGATATAGCGTTCTTTTTTCTCCTGATAAACCGTGTCCAGATCCACCATGATTCCTGTCTCAAAGACATTCGACAACTCGTCATTGACGGCATTGCCGAAGAACTGGAGTTCATTGGTGATATTGAGATAGGCGGAGAACATAGGCGGAATAACCGTCCCTTGCTCGCGTATAGCGTGCTGGAGGATATGATAGTTCTCCTGCGGGTCGGTGCCTATGAAAGGAGAAGGTATGCCCAGATCCTCTTGAACAGGAAGAGGATGGTAGGGTCCGAAAAGCCCTTCTTCTCCTCTGTGATAGGTGTTGAGATAGGTATAGATCAGCTCGCGTGCCGTCTTGTTATAATCGGGGTATATAGTGACTTTACCGATCATCCATCGCACGTCGGGATTATTATGCATCACCGCTCCGATTCCGTCCCAGATGTTATCCAGCGCAAAGAGTGCTTTCACTCCCATCTCGCGTTTCTGATAGGCGGGTTGCACGAATGCCCGTCCGAACTCAATGGCATGAGGCAGATATTCCCGGATGAAGCGCTCGGAATAGTGGAAGAGATGTGCGGAGGTGATATAGGGTTGCATCTCCCCCCGGTCGTTGGGCCTCAGTTCCACATCTTTTCCCAGCAGATAGCGGTATCCTCCGATAATCTGCCGGTTAGAAGGATCCCAGACGATGAGTTGATGATAGGGCTTGGCCATGGTGTCCATATCGTCCATGTCCATCTCCAAGCCGGTGGCACCACCTCCGTCCCGGTAACTGATCTCGCGCAGACGTGCAATCTCGCGCATCACATTGGGACATTCATGCGCAGTGATGTCATAAATAAGATTTTCCGCTTTATTGGACGGTCTGAGAAGGTGTCCCTCCAGTTCGCGCTCAATAACTGCTGTTTCTACAGGTGGAATGATAGGTTGCATATGAGTATTCAGTATTCAGTTTTCAGTATTCAGTATTCAGTATTCAGTATTCAGTTTTGGGAATATACGATGGATTTGACATATTGCGCCCATTCTTTAGGCGAACGGGTGTTATCCAAGTCGGTGTACGGGACAGGCGGCAGGACATGAACCTTGAAATGTTTGCCATGTGCGCCGTACATCTCGTCCACGAGGTATAGCATCTCGATATTGATCTTGATCCGTAACAGTTTGCGGAGGAAGGCGAGGATATAGAAGAAATTACTGTTCCTTCCCTCGAAATAGATCGGGACGATATTGCGTTGGTATTCGCGTGCCCTCTGGACGAAGTTTTTCTGCCATTCCAGATCTTGTATCTGCCATTTGCCGTTGATCCGTTGCAGTCTGCTGCAAGCCCCGGCAGGGAAGGTGAGCACATCGGTCTCGCTCTCCCACATCCGTTGTTGTGCTGCTGCCTGTTCCTTGCTGAGCCGCCCTGTTTTATTGACAGGCGCCCAAAGTCCGGCGAGCGGCTCCATATACATGAGCAGTTCGTTGACGATAACCTTCAGTTCGCGTTTCTCCGCCCGGCTCTCATGAATCATTTGTGCAATGATCATGCCGTCCAACCCTCCCAGCGGGTGGTTAGAGACGAAGATAACAGGCTTGCCGTCGGTAGGGATATTCTCTATGCCCTCGATAGAGGCGGTGCATCCGAGTTCTTCATCCAGCACGACGCGTATAAAATCGTAGTTTCTCTCCGTTGTATGCTTGCGGAGAAAGGCGTTCATCTGTTTTATGTGTGCGATGCGTTCAAGATAGCGAATAAGGAAATCCGGCACTCTCGCCTTCGGCGCTTTCGCCTTAATGATAGCTCTTATGTCAAATTGCAAGGGCATTATTGTACGGCATGAAGGATGTCCATAATCGGTGATTTGGCAATAGAGATCAGTTCGCAGTCATAGGATTTGAGTGCCTGTCTCAGCGCAAAGACCGCATCGTCCAGCGTGTTTGCCTGAACGAGCATAGCTACGTTTTTGCGTACCTCTTTCTCTCCGTCGATAGTGATCATCTCCACGCGCGCTTTGTACCAATACTCTCCGCCTTCGTTGGGGAAGGTCTCAAAGAACTGGCTTCGTTTGCAGCTCTGTACTTCGCAGTCGCCGAAGATGAATGGTTTGATCTCCTCCATGAGGCAGTTCTCCGCGTCCGCAAAACTGACAGCTCCATCAATGAGGTACACTTCTTTTACTTTGCCCGGGTTGTCTTCGCCCGTCTGGCGGTCATAACTGACTTTAATCTCGTGAAAAATCATATCATTTACAATTTAATCATTTACAATTTGGTCATTTGAAGATGAGGTCTGCTACATCGGTAGCGTTCAGTTGGCCTTGCGGCATGGGGCGCAGTGTGCCTGTCCATAGAAGCAAAGGGGATACCGGATTCTCGTCGATCACGCGGTCCACTGCCTTTTTCTCGTCCTGCATGAGCCGGAATCCCGGTTGCAGCAGGAAGAGCACGTCGCCTATATGCCGTTTGCTGAGCGAGGTAGCCAGCAGCGGGTATTGCACGGCTTCGTAGCCCGGCATAGCTATCTGTACTCCCTCAAAATCCATCAGGAAATTAGCCACCTGCCTTTGGATCGTCTCGAGGGACAGTCTTTTCTGTTCGATGAGCGTCCGGTTGAGGTATATCGCTTGTCCGTAGGCTCCGTCCACCCACCGTTCGTGTCCGTAGAGGGCCATGAGATAGGTAGCGGTGAGGGCAGCCGCCCGATCGGCATTGAAAGGCTGCACGGGCATGTGAATATCGCTCAGCGCCTGCGCCGAAGTGCCTAATACCGGTCGTCCGACGAGCAGGATCTGGTAGTTGGAACGGCCTATTCGCCGGTCGAGTTGCTCCATGAGAAAACCGAGATCCTGATTCAACCGGAGGTATAAATCCTCCTGTTCCGCGGAAGCGATCTTGTCCGTCTCCGCTTTTGGTGAAAGGGTATTGAGTTGAAGCATGAGCATGTCGGGTGTAGCGTCCGTACCGAGTTTCTGGGTCTGCTGGATAGCGAGCGCCAGCTCAACGACCAGCGTGTTCGCTTCCGGCGCATTGGCCAGCACGGTGTTCACCTCATAGGCAAAGCCTTTTTTTGCCTCTTGGGGCGTAGGTGCCGCATAGGTGAGTATGTCCATGCGGGGCGTCCATTGGCGCGCCGCAAGGGTAGCGATACGGCCGGAGTTGTTTTGCTCGAAAGCCGCTGTCGTCAGTCCCTCGGTATAAGCAGCCGAGGCGACCCATTGCAGGCTTTCCGTATCCAGCCAGCAGCACGCGTTAGCCGCGTGTCCCGCCAGCAGGAGCGAGGTCTCCGGCGTTATTCCCACAGCGTATATCTTCGCCTCCGGATAGAGGAGTTTCATCCGGTCGGTGAGAGTAGGCGCGAGTAGCGCTTTGGGCGAGAGACGCAACTGCGTGCCTATGCCATGTACCGTCTCGTCCTCCAGCATGGAATGGATCCGGCGGTCCCGGCGCATGAAATACTCATCCATCGCGTAGCCGTGCCGCTCGGGCGTGACACCGGTCATAAGGGTAGCGGTCGTCTCGTTACCTCCGTAAACGAGATGGGGATAGGCGACCGTAGTCTGGAACGCTTCTTCGCTCAGAGTCCTCAATCCGCCCTGCTGCCAATAAGGACGCAGCATACTGAGGTTCTCCGCCGTCATACCATCCACTACCGCCACGACCGTCAGCCGCGGTGCAGCAGACAGACAGGGAGCCAAGAGGCTTACAATCAACGTAATATATAGATAAATCTTGCGCATAAGTGTGTCAAAGGAAGGATAAGAAGTCTCCATCCAAACCCGACGAGCGGGTGGCAGGAGAAGAAAGTAAGAAAGGCTACCAACAGCAGCAATATACTATAAAGACAAACCATCGTAATATCCAGCCACCGGGAGCGTTTGTGTCTCCGTCTGTCCCAATAGCTGACGGCGGCCACCAGCAGGAAATAGAGCACGAGGCCGAGTTCCCATGTGGCATACCAAGGCGTAGCGGATATCTCGAAGGGGGCAGTCTTCCCGTTCAGCACGAGAGGCCTGTCTGCTACTCTCGCTTCGGAGAGGAACCACATCAGTTCTTCGGGCAGGAAGAGCCTTTCTTCGTTGTTCATAGGTCTGTCCGCTTCAGGTCCGAAAAGCAGGTTAATGCCGGCGTTTTCCCAGGAGTGGCTGCCTGTATAATGACGAATGAAAGCGCGATAGGTCTGACCCGAATAGCCCTCATAGGAAGAAGACAGCGTGTCTCCTAACACTTGCGCGATCATATGATACGGGCGCGTAGCACAGTTGTCAAAAACGAAATTATAGAGGTACTTGCGGTTTTCCGGCCGATAATTATCCACAAGTCTCTGCCATAGCAGTTCTTTTTGCGCGGCAGTCAGATCCAGCACCTGCTCGTAAACAGGTCTGTTGTCCCGGTCATATTCGTACATGAAATACCTGTAAGGCGAAGCCCCGAGTTCGTACCACGTCTCGCCCCGGACAAATTTCCAATAGAAATGGTCGGTGTTGAAATCGAAGATCCCGTAGTTGAAAACGATATCCATGTCGTTTACCTCGTCCAGCACACGGATAGCGGTATGGCCGTAGCGCGCATAGAGTTCTTCTCCCGGCGAGCAGGTGAGGAGCGAGATCTGCGCGGTCTCGCTAAGTTGCTGAGCCTGCACGGTCAGACTCATAGCCAGACCTAATGCCATCATATAAATACGCCATTTATGCAACATAAGAATATATACAATAAGGAATAAAAGTACATGTCATTCCGAGCAGCCATCCTGCGGCAACCTGCGCCGGTGTGTGGGCATTCAGCCGCAGTCTCGCCCACATCAGGATGAGCGACATTGAAAACCATATCAGGATTGTTGTCCAGGTAGGAATAGCTCCGATCCCGAGACAATAGGAGAAGAGGCCTCCTACCAGTCCGCCGAAGCCGGTGAGGTGGGCACTTATTTTCCACCGCCTGTTAATGAACGCAACGGCAGCGATAGCAGCCGTAGCCCCTATGGCAACCAAAGAGATAAAAAGCGGCGCGTGGAGTATCGCGACGACGAGATAGGACCAGAACGCAAAGCCTACTGCGGCGCAGAGGTAAGGCATGGTGCGCTCTTCCGGGTCTGCAATCTGCATGTCACTCACTATCCCGCGCTTCATCATGATCCAGATAGCCACCATAGGCGAGAGACAGGTGAGGAAAAACGTACCGGCTACCGCTACCAGCACCCACACCCAGTGCAGCGGGGCTATATGTATCGAATGGGCATAGCAGAAAAGCGCCATGCCGTAGGTGGGTACAAAGAGCGGGTAGAGCAGAACGCTCAGTATTTTTGCTGTTATGTCCGGGATGCGGCTCATAGGATAGTCTTGCGCAGCCGTGCTACGGGGATACCGAGTTGGTCGCGGTATTTAGCGATCGTGCGTCGCGCGATAGGGTAGCCGTGAGCCTCCATGGCTGCTACCAGCTGCTCGTCCGTCAGCGGGTTCAGAGTGTCTTCATTATCAATGAGTTCCTTCAGCACTTTCTTGATCTCACGGGTGGAGATCTCGTCGCCCTCCGCGTTCGTCATGGCTTCGGAGAAGAAGTATTTGAGCGGATAGATACCAAACCGCGTTTGCACATACTTGCTGTTGCTCACGCGCGAGATAGTAGATACATCGTAGCCGGTCTTGTCGGCTATGTCCTGCAGTACCATCGGCTTGAGGCTGCTTTCTTCGCCGTCCAGGAAGAAATCATATTGCTCGCGCAGGATAGCGGTCATGGTCTTCATGAGGGTCTCATTGCGTTGTTTGATAGCGTCAATAAAACTCTGCGCGGAGTTGAGCCGCTGCCGGATGAAGGCGGCCGCTTCGCGTGACTCTTTGGTCTTAGGCATCCGCGAATATTCGTCCAGCATGGTGGAATAGTCCCGACTGACATGCAGATCGGGGATGTCGCCGGTATTGAGCACGACGTATAGTTCCTCGTCGCGTTCCTCAATCGTAAAATCCGGAATGATCGTTTCCCGCTGGGTCTCATATACATTGCCGGTGAAGGCATTGGCGGGTTTCTGATTGAGTTTCAGAATCTCCTGCACCGCCGCCTGAAAATCTTCTTCATCCAGTTCCAGACGCTGCATGATCCGATCGAAATGATGTTTGGAGAAAGCGTCAAAGAACCGCTCGATGATTGCATGAGCCACGCCCAGATTGACGTCGTTGGGAGATTCTTCCAGTTTGACATCCAGTTGCCTGAGCAGACACTCCTGCAGGTTCGCGCTGGCAATGCCGGGCGGGTCGAAACGTTTGATCCGGTCCACTATCTGCGCCATCTCCTCGTCGGTGACGGAAATCTGCTCCTGGAACATGATGTCGTCCACCAGTTGCTCGGTCGTCCGGCGCAGATAGCCGTCGTCGTCGATATTGCCCAATACCCATTTGGCTATATGGCGCTGAGGCTTGGTCATGTCGGTCAGGTAGATCTGTGCTTTCAGTTCCTCGATCAGACTGCTTCCGCCGATGATCGGTACTTCCCGTTTGTCCTCGTCCGCTCCGCTGTATTGGGGGCGGAGCATATAACTCGGAGTCTCGTCGTCGGAGACATATTGCTCGTAGTTGAACTCGTCGTTCTGCAGCGGGTCGCGTTGTCTCCCGTCGTCATATCCGTCCTCCGGCATATAATTCTCGTCGAACTCATCGTAGTTCTCCGCTGCATCCTGGATGGCGGCTTCGTCGCGACCTTCCTCCAACGCGGGGTTTTCCTGTAGCTCCTCGTTGATACGTTGCGACAGTTCTACTGATGGCAATTCGAGCAAACGAATGACCTGGATCTGGGTCGGCGTCAGCTTGGTCGTTTGCGTCAAAGACTGTTGAAGACCTACTTTCTGCATAGTGCTAAAACAGATGAAGTGATATATTCCAATTGTTCATTGTCGAGTTCGGTGTGCATCGGGAGCGAGAGGACGCATGCCGCGAGTTTCTCGGCGGCAGGAAAATCCCCGTCTTTGTATCTGGGGTCGAGGTATGCTTTCTGCTGGTGCAACGGCACCGGATAGTATATCATAGCCGGTATGCCTCGTTCCGCCAGTCCTTCTCTCAGCTTGTCCCGGTCAGTGCCTGTCACGCGCAGCGTATATTGGTGGAAGACATGTGTGGAATGGGCTTGCCGTCCCGGAACAAGGAGCGCCGGGCAGTCCTTGAACGCCTCGTCGTAGTAGGCTGCTGCTTTCTGCCGCGCTGCGATATATTCGTCCAGATGGGGCAGTTTGGCGTCCAGCACAGCCGCTTGGATGCTGTCCAGCCGGCTGTTGACACCTATCATATCATGGTGGTATCGAACGACCATACCGTGATTAGCTATAGCGCGCATCTTAGCCGCCAGTTCGTCGTCATTGGTGAAGATTGCTCCTCCGTCGCCGTAGCAGCCTAAGTTCTTGGAAGGGAAGAAAGAGGTGCAGCCGATATGTCCGATCGTACCGGCTTGTTTGGTCTCGCCGTTAGCGAACGTATATCTCGCTCCGATAGCCTGGCAGGCATCCTCTACGACGTAGAGGTGATGCTCTTCCGCCAGCGCCATCAAAGCCTCCATGTCGGCACATTGGCCGAACAGATGAACGGGGACGATCGCTTTGGTCCTCGGCGTGATGGCACGGCGGACGGAGGCTATATCCATGTTCATCGTCTCCCAGTCCACATCTACTACCACCGGCGTCAGACCCAGCAGCGCCACTACCTCTGCCGTAGCAATAAAGGTAAAGGTAGGAGTGATCACTTCGTCGCCCGGGCGAAGACCCAAGCCCATGAGCGCTATTTGCAGGGCGTCCGTGCCGTTACCTACAGGGATCACATGCCGGGCACCGGTATAGGCTTCCAGATGGTGCTGGAAATCCGTCACTTTGGGTCCTTTCACAAATGCTGCGGAGTCGATCACATCCTGAATCCCCGCATCTATCTCCTGCTTGATACGCAAATACTGCGATTGCAGGTCCACCATTTGAATCTTTTTCATTGTTCTAAGATAAATTCCACCACGCCCGGGTACACCCATGCGGAGGTGATATAAGGATTTGAATACCTCAGTTCTACGTCCAGTTTGTCCTCTCTGTCGTGCGAATAGTGACACACCGCCCGGATGTCCTGTGCCTGCACTTGCGCGAAATGGCTCATACCTACGCGCACGCGTACTTCCACTTCTCCAGGGAAGAGCCGGATATGTTGTCCTTCGGGGACTCCCGTCACGCGGAGAGGGATCATGAACCGTTTCTCTGTAAAACGCTCGGCGATAATCCGTACTTGGATGCTGTCGGTCTCTGTCCGCACGCCTTTCGGTATAGCCAGAGCTACGGTAATATCCGTCGTGTCGCTCAGGTCGGTCAGTGAGAGCGGCTCCGTGTAGATCGTGTCTATTGCAGCCAGTTTCTTGTCCTGACCGTAGATCTTCACTGCGGATTTGCTCAGAACGGGCGAGCCTACAAACTGGAACTCCGCTGCCGGAGTGAGGTCTGCATCCAGATGGATGCGAACGTTTTTCTCCTGCTCGGTGAAATAAGGACACAGGATCTCTTCCGGTTTGGTCTCTATCAGGCGGCTGGTGCCTTGCAGGATGTCGCTTATACTACGCCGGAGTGCGTCCGACGGCACATGTATTGTGCCTTTCTCGCCATGGATATACGACCGCAGGTCGATCGTCAGATGGAGCGGTTCGCGGTGGTAGGTGTTCAGTCTTGCCCCCGCGTCGCGCACTTCGATCATCACCTGCTCCGGCAGTCCCTCTTCGCCAAGCCCTATGTTTCCCGGCTTGCCGGTGTAGGTGATCATCACCGGTACACGGGTGTTACGGACGGACTGCATAGCGTGGCCGTACCAGATAAAGGCCGCCAGCACTACGAACCCCAGGAATGTCAGTATGTCCTTCTTCACGTATTTCCTTATTTGTCCTCTTTCGCAGCAGCCTGAGCGGCGTCAGAAGCGTCAGCGAAGACACTGTCTTTGCTTACCTTGATCGTCACGTCCTTGGCTATAGTAATGATAAAGGCCGTCTCTTGTACTTCCTTGATCTCGCCGTAGATACCGCCGGCGGTAACGACCTTGTCGCCTTTCTTCATCGCTTCACGTTGCGCCTGTAACTCCTTCTGTTTCTTCGTCTGAGGACGGATCATGAAGAAGTAGAAAACGACGAAGATAAGGATCATCATGATCCAGAAACTCCATTGGCTACCTTGTTGTGCAGCGCCTTCTGCGGCCTGCAGAAAAATTAAATTCAGCATCATAATTGTATTTTTTAAAAATTATTTCAAACTCATTGCTTTGAACAGCGAGCCTTCGTTCTTCATCCGGCGCAGGATCTCGGTTAAGATACCGTTGATAAACATATAACTCTTGTCTCCCGAGTATTCTTTTGCCAGTTCGATATATTCGTTCATGGAGACGGTCAGGGCGATGTCCTCGAATTCCAGTATCTCCGCCAGTGCGGTCTCCAGAATAATCCGGTCCATGTAGGCGATGCGGTCCGCTTCCCATCCTTTGAGGTTCTCGTTGATCAGTTGCTCGTAGCGGTCGTGTCCTTTGATGGCTTTCTCCAGCAGGGAGGATGCGAACTGCACTTCTTCTTCGCTGTCGAACATCTCAAGGAGCGGTGTCTCGGGCGTGCTGTCCTCTGCGAAACGCTTGATAGTCTTCACTACATAACTGAGCACCACCTCTACATCCGTTGTCCAGTTGGATTTGTCGAGCACCAGCTCCATCTCGTCCAGCGCGTCGTAGAGCGCTTCGTTCTCCGGCATCAGATGCTGGTATATCTGCCGCCAGAGACGTTTGTCGTCCTCGTAGGTGCAGCGCTCCGCCTCCATGTAGTCGCGGTAGTAACTGCTCTCTATCAACCGGCGATAGACGTCGCTCACAGCCTGCATACCGCTGTCCCAACTCAACTGCTGCTCTTGTACGCGGGCGCGCAAAGCACGGTTCTCGAAAAGCTGCTGCGCCAGTCTGTTGCGCACAAAACGGCGGTTCGGAGTCCACGACGAATGGGTAGCCTTGGCGCGCGCGATCTGATCCTCCATCTGGCGCTGCGCGTAGGCCGTTAACTCATTGGCGAAATCCAGCAGGACGAAATATAAATCATAACTGTCCGCAAAGCTCTTGTTCAGCTCCTTCCGCGCAGTAAGAAAAGTCTTCTCCGGATCTTTGTAATAGGCGTAGAGGGTCTGGATCACCCGCGTACGCACCATCGTTCTATTTATCATACCTAAAAATTTTGTGCAAAGTTACAAAAAAATTTGCACATGTGCAAAAAAAATCGTACCTTTGCCGCAGTTTTTCTAACAAATACGAAAAAATGGAGAAAAATCAAGACGAAAGACGGGAACAGGAAATCGTGTACAGCCGTTCCGTCAAGGCAGGAAAGCGCATCTATTACTTGGATGTACGCAAGGCGCGCAACAACGACCTCTACCTCTCTATCACGGAGAGCAAGCGTCGTCAGGCGGAGGGGGAAGAAGCTCCTACGTTCGAGAAACACAAACTTTTCCTCTACAAGGAGGATTTCGCTCATTTCACCGAGGGCTTGCAGGACGTGATCGCTTATGTCCAGACCCAGTTGGGCGAGATCGAATCCCGTCCGGAATATGTGCCGGAAGAGCAGGCGGAGCAACCTGCAGAGGAAGAAGAGCCGAGGAAAAAAGGTCTCTTCGGGATTTTCAAATAAATAATTGCTGAATGATTCGGGCGGCTACGTCCGCTTTGCTGAGCAGAGGTAGTTCGGCTTCTTTGCCGTCCGCTTGCAGTATCGTCACACGGTTGGTGTCGGTACCGAATCCGGCACCTTCGTCCCGCAGCGAATTAAGGACGATGGCATCGAGATTCTTGCGTTCCATTTTACGGAGCGCATTTTCTTTTTCATGCTGCGTCTCCAGGGCGAATCCGACCAGCCGTTGGTGCGGTTTCTTGCTCTCGCCCATGGCGCGGGCTATGTCCGGTGTGGTACGGAGCCGGAGGGTCAGTTCCGTCTGCCCGGGTTCTTTCTTGATCTTCTCTCCGGCTCTCTGCTCCGGTGCGAAGTCGGCTACTGCGGCGCAGAGGATCGCCTTGTCCGTCTCCGGCCATACCGCCATGGCGGCTTCGTACATCGCTTGGGCGGAGAGCGCTTCAATACACCGTATCGCGCCGAAGGGGTTGTATAACGGGGCGGAGACCGCTCCTTGTATCACGGTCACTTCGGCGCCGCGGCGTGCGCACTCATGAGCCAGCGCAAAAGCCATCTTGCCGGTGGAGTAGTTGCTGATAAAACGCACGGGGTCGATCTGTTCCTGTGTACCACCGGCGGTGATCATGATCTTCTGCCCGGCTAAGTCCTGCGGCGCAAGGAGGTACTCTATCCCTTCCTGCAGCAGTTCTACCTCGGGCATCCGCCCTTTGCCGCTCGTGCCGCATGCCAGCGGACCCTCGGCGGGCTCTATCACCCTTACTTGTTGCCATCCGCGGATGGTTTCTATCGCGTGCTGCGTGGCGGGGTTTTCCCACATCTTGTCGTTCATGGCGGGTGCTACCAGAATCGGTTTCCTCGCCGCGCAGGAGCAGATAGTGGTCGTCAGGGCGTCGTCCGCTATGCCGGCTGCCATCTTGGCTATCACGTTCGCCGTAGCCGGCGCAACGATCATCGCGTCGCACCATTCGGGGAGGGAGATGTGTTCGGTGGCGTGTTCGTTGATTGCGGCGAACACATCTGAATACACCCTGCTTCCCGAGAGGGTCTGCAGGGTGGTCTCTGTAACGAACTGGAGGGCGTTACGGCTCGTGGTCACTCGCACTTCGGCGCCCGCCTTGACAAGCGAACGGATCAGTTCGGGGATCTTATAAGCCGCTATACCGCCACTGATTCCTACCAGAATGTGTTTGCCTTGCAAATTCACAATTCACAATTCAATTTAGACCGCTTCGCTTACTAACAGAGTACAGACCGTTCGCTTTGCTCACTGACAGAGTACAGATCGCAGGCTCTGCCTGCTGACAGACCGATTATGTGTTAGCTAATAGTAATCCGGTCTGTACTCTGTCAGGCGCAGCCGGTCTTTATTCTGTCGGCGTAGCGGTCTTTATTCTTTGAGCACGCAGTGCGGTCTCTTTGCTTTCAACTGTCAACTATTTTAGTGCTTCGTCGCGGTTGCCGGTGCGGTAAACGAGCTCGCCGTCGATAAACTCCTGGGTAGCCATCAGTGTGGCTTTGGGCAGACGCTCGTACTGGCGGCTGATCTCTGCCTGCTCGCGGTTCTCAAAGGTCTCTTCCAGATTGTCCTGAGGAATGGAGAAATCCTGAAGTTTGGCGTCCAGCTCACGCTTGATACCCATGCTGATCTGGTTCGCACGTTTGGCGATAATTGCTACGGTCTCATAGACGTTTCCTACCGGCTCCATGAGCTGGTTGATGTCACGAGTGATCGTGTTTCTTGGGGCTTTTGAATTTTTGTAATCCATAGATCTATTTACTTATTTAGTCATTTACAATTTGATCATTTATTCTTTGGTGATCTTCTTGATCTGGGTGAGCATCCGGTCTGCGTCCTTGCGGTGTTTGGAGTTGGGGTACTCGGTGATGAAGTTGTAATACTCGTCCTGCGTGTCCCGTGCGCGTTCCATCTTCCGTTCCTCAAACGAGTTGACCATCTGCTGGTATTTGGCTTGCAGAATGAGCCAGTTGAAATCCTCCTGGTAGGCATTGCTCGGGTAGTCTTTCAGGGCGTTCTTCGCTACTATCTCGCAGCTGAGGTAGTTGTTGCCCAGGTACGAACCTAAGTTGTAATACAGCTGCGCGCTCTTCAGCTCTTTGTACGCCAGTTTGTCGTACAGCTCCGCCATCTCCTTGTATGCCTGCTCGGCGTACGGGCTCTCGGGGTAGAGCTCCACGAACTGGGTGAAGGCTTCTATCGCCTTGCGGGTGATAGCCTGGTCAAGCCGTGCGTCCGGCGAGTCCAGGTACTGGCAGTGACCTACCTGGAAATAAGCTTCCGCCGCATACTTACCCTTCGGGTAGTTGCGGACATAAGCCTGGTAGTAGTCGGTAGCGGACTCGTAGGCTTTCTGTCCCATATAACTGCGTGCGAGGTAAGCCAGTACGTCTTCCGACCGCTCCGTGCCTTTGTAATAAGACGACACGTCGTCCAGCAGCGTCTGGGCTTTGACATACTGCTTGTCGTTGAAATACCGCAGCGCAGCCTGGTATTTCTCCTCCGGGTCGCGGGATTTCAACAACTTCTGGTACTCTCCGCATCCGGAGAGCAACACCGTACATAGCAATATGAACAATCCTTTTTTGCGCATTTCGCCAAATTAGCCGACAAAATTACTGCTTTTTTTTCAATTATGCAAGAGAAATCTTTATTTTGCAATCATTTTCTCCCATTTCGGAGAGGTAATGACCGTCAAACTGTCTTTTTTTGCTACTATGAGGTAGCATGCCGCGTCCTGTGCGCGTTCGATCATACCGAGTGCCTCTTCCTCTCCGAGGACCATGCAGGCGGTAGCCAGTGCGTCGGCACGCATGCAAGAGGAGCTGACGACCGTGGCGGAGAGCAGCGAGTGCTGGACGGGATAGCCTGTGCGGGGGTCGATGGTATGGCTGCGGCGTTCGGAGCCGGCGTAGTAGAAATTGCGGTAATTGCCGGAGGTCGCCATATGAATATCGCTCACGGCGAGGATCTCTTGCAGTTCCTCCTGTGCGCCTTCGTTGTTGAGGTTCGGCTTGGTGATACCGATCCGCCAGGGTTCGTTTTTGTCGTTCACGCCGCGGGCTACTACTTCGCCGCCGATGTCCACCAGGTAATTGCTGCAACCGTGTTTGTATAGCAGCCCTGCAATCACGTCGCAGGCTTGTCCTTTGGCTACGGCGCCGCCGTCGATCTGTACCCGCGGGTCGGATTTATAGACATGGTGATCGACCAGCTCCACTTTGTCGAACCCTACGAACTGACGGATACTGTCTATCGTCTGAGGACTGATAGCTGACAACTGATCGCTTTTGCGACCGAAACCGAAGGCTTTCACCAGCGGCGCGACGGTGATGTCGAAGGCGCCTCCTGAGAGTGCATATATCTCAGTCGCTTCCATCCACATGGCTTCGAAGAGAGGGTCGGTCACGGTGTCGCGGTTGGCGTTGACAGCCGAGAGGACAGAGTGGGGGTTGAACATGCTCAAGCTGTTGTCGAACGCCTGCAGTGCCGCTTTGATGCTGTCATGCAGGTCCGCCGGAGCCTCGTAACGGATGTTGTAATAAGTCCCGAAGATCTTACCCTCGTTCCGGTAATAAGCCACAGATCTCTCCCCCTCTATGGGGGAGTTGGAGGGGGCTTTCCAAATCAGCAGCGCTGCCAGACCTACGCCCAGCAGTGCACTGATCATATGTCGCTTCTCAATTCTCAATTCTCAATTCTTAGAACCACAAGGGGCACGATTATTTCACAATTCACAATTCTTAGAACCAGAAGCCGAGACCAATTGTACCATTCAGCTTCTGTACGCCGCCAAGTTTGTAATCACCGGCTTCGCTGACGAAGCAATTGTCTTTGTTGATGCCGTACGTGTTGATGCTGCCCAGGCCGAACAACTCGATGTCGCATACATCGTTGATATTCCATGTCTTACCGATGCGCAGCGCGATGTTGTTGACTGCAAAACCGCCTTCGTAGTCGGTGTAGAAACTCTTCCACGGGGTCATACCAACCACAGCGCCGATCGTCAGATCGATGGATTCGAATGTGTGGTCATATCCGATCTCGATATAAGAAGACCAAGCGCGCTCGTAAGGAAGAGTAGGGTCATCTTCGCGTAAGTATTTGTTTTTGTCATCGTCTCCGGCGACCATCGTGTACCAGTTGAAATAGAGGCCGGCTTTGGTCAGCGTACCGAAGTTGTAACCGATCTGAACCTCCGTCTGGCTTCCGCCATCATCCTCCAGACCGCTGAAGAACGGCGTGCCGCCAAAATAGTAATAATGGGTCGCACCCAAGGTCAGACCCCATAACTGCAGACTTGCCTCAAGATCCACCTCCGGCACGAAATACGTGTTCGGATTGTAACCGTCTGCATCGGGATTAGGCAGACCTTTGCGGAATTTCCAGTCGGATGCACCGACACTTCCCCATGCGCCGATGCGGAACTGTATCTTCTCGTCCGCAGCGTCAAAGCCGATCTCTACGTCCGGTTGAAAACTCATACCACCATTGTACTGGCCGCGCCAGATGTAAGCGCTGACGATCTCGGCGCCTGCGTCGTAGGCAAAATCAACTCCTGCTTTAGCAGACAAAACGACCGCTACCAATGCGGTCAGTGTAACCAATACCTTTTTCATTTTCTGTTTTAATTGTTAAACTGTTTGTTATATTTTTTTATAGCCGTAATCCGTAATTCGTAATTCGTAATTCGTAATTTGTCACTTCAGAAACACTCCGAACGCCAGGTTCGCGTTGATCGCTTGGCCGAAGGGGTCTTTCACGTTCCACTGTGCGCTCTGCGGGTTGGCGGCTAACTCCGAGGGGTTGATCGTCACCTGGCCCTGCAGCATCAGTCCGCAGTGGGTGCTCACGTCCCAGTTCTTGGTCAGACGGATGTCTATGTTATGGGCTGTGAAGTCTCGCTGGAAGGCGGAATAGAGGCTGCGCCATGGCGAGATGCCGAAGGCTCCGTAGAGACTCAGCCCGTATTTGAAATGCTGGGTGTAACTGATCTCGATGTAGGTGGAGTAAGCCCGTACGGCGTCGCCATGGGCGTTGATATATCCGTCACCTCCCGCTACGCGGGTTGCCCACAGGATGCTCAGCGGCAGTTTGGGACTGAGGGTGTATCGCAACGCCACCTCCATCGAGTTGGAGCTGTACAGCCCCAGATCCAGATCCGTACGGTCCAGGAAATGGACGTACAGCAGGCTCAGGTCTATTCCCCAGCGGTTGAAACCGATCTTCCAGTCCATCTCGGGGAGAAAGCCGGAGAACGCATAGTCCGTTGCGCCGATGTTCCACCAAGTAGCGATATATGCGCCGCCGTACCCTACGCTGGCGACAGGCTGGATGTTCCATCCTCCGGAGTAGATCCCTCGCCAGTTATACGTTGTGTTGACGGTCACTTGGGCGGAATAGGTCAGTCCTACGGGTTTCTTATAGTCATCCCATAGTCCGTCACCCGTCACCGGTAACCCGTCACCGCTCTCTTGTGCGCTCGCGCTCGCAGGAAAGAAAACAGGTAATGCTCCGATGCACAGCACCAGAGCAATCACCTTTTTGAAATTCTCAATTTTCAATTCTCAATTCTCAATTATAACGCGTTCTGTGCCTCCCAAGCCTTGCGCAGGGCAACCTCTAGCACGCGCGTGTTGGTGAAATCAACAATACCGCCGTCCGGGCCCGGCTCCATGTGGTAGTCCGCGGTGCCCTCACCGTTGAAATAAGCTCTCACTTCTTCTCCCGAGAGACCCAGCTCCGCAGCAATAGCATCCATTGATCCGTGTGGAAGGCTGTCTTTTACAGCCCGAAGACGATTAAAAGTTGTACGCATAATCAGTTTTGTTTTATAGTGTTTTTAATGTTAATTGTCAAATCCGCTGCAAAGATACAACAAAAATTTCACATGTGCAAGTTTTTTAGCGGAATTTTTGAAAATATAAAATAGATATAAGGGGCAATGGCTATGTATCTCGGAGGCATTAGCTATGCAATAGCAGTGTAATGGCCGTTCTTGAGATACATTGTTTAAGTTTGGGAACTCGTAATTGAGTCGTAATTGAGTCGTAATTGAGTCGTAATCGAGTCGTAAAAGTTCACTCTTTCTTGCACAATTCAAAAAAAAGCACTATCTTTGCAGCCGAAAATGGTTATGAGCACAAAGAAAGTCATATTAACCTTGTTTCTCGGGCTGCTGGCGGTGTCGGCGAACGGTCAGATACACCGCGAACTGGACAGCCTGGCGGCTGTGATGAAGGAGCTGGAAGTCGAAAGTCGAAAGTCGAAAGTCGAAAGCGATAAGTCGAAAGGGGAAAGCGTCGATTTTGCTTTGGCGGACGTGTGGCGGCGGTATGCTTTTACGGCAGGCAAGGCGGGGCTGACCGAGGAGGCGCAGACATACGCACTCCAAGCGCAGCAGGTGTTCCTTGACCATGGCGAGTACGGCATGGCATCGCTGTGTCTGTACGAACGCTGTATCGCTTATCACTCTATCGGTGACACGGCGCATATGGCGCAGTTGCTGGGCGAACTGGAGCAACTGGCAGCGAGGGACACCTCCGCCCTGACGCAGTATAACTACTACGCCATCCGTTTTGCCTATCTCGCGGCGGTGGAGGCGGATGTGGACGCTATCACCGAGGCGGGAAGAAACAGTATCGCCGCCGTCGAACGTATTCCTGACTTCCGGAAGTATGCAATCATGCCCGTCTGGCTGTATTACAACCAGGCACTGATGTACGACCTGCGCTATTCGCCTCCTCTGACCGACAGTATAGACAAATACCTCACCCTCGCTCAGGCAAGCGCCATGACCGAGCCGGCTCTGCTCAGCCGGCAGGAGGCGATGGTCAGCATAGGTGACGAACGCGCATGGCTCCTCTATTATAACAAGGAGTACGCACGCGCAGAGGCGCAGATGCAGGAGGTGCTGGGTCTGCTGGACTCCGTGGAGGCGCATGGTTCACACGCTACGGTCATTACCGAACGCGGGGAGGCATACACTTTCTTCGTGGAGCTATATACGGCGCAAGGCCGTTATGACAGGGCGCTGGAGTACCAGCAGTTGCTGACGGAGAACAACAAAGAGCGGTACAGTCTCGACCGCCAGCGCGTGCTGGACGAGGTGCAGACACGGTACGAGGTGGAGAAGAAAGAGCTCACGATCGCTCACCAGCGCACCGCTATACTCTTTCTCGTTATTGCCGCAGCACTGGTCCTGATAGCCGTTCTGGCTGCCCTTATCGCGCTCTCCAACCGCAAGCGGCGGATAGAGGAGGAACTGTATGCCAAGGCGCTGGAGGTCGAGACCATGCGCAATGTGGAACCGCTGGAGGTGCTCCGAAACCATCTTCTTTCGCAGATCAAACAACCTCTATACCGGGAAGCAATCGGAATGGTGGATATGGATCGTTTCCGCCAGTCGCTCCTTCCCGCGGAAGGACTCTCTAACATGGACAAACGCTATCTGCTCTGTTTCGCCGCGGGTCTGACGCCGGAGCAGGTGGCTGAGATTTTCCATGTCGAACCGGCTTCTGTATATACCGTGAGGTACCGAATTAAGAAGAAATTCCCCTCAAAAAACGCATTTTTCTAAAAAAGTCTATATTTGTCTATATGCCAAAAGCGAAAAAAGTAGTACCTTTGCAGCCGATTTTGAAGGTCACTTTTTTGCCTCATGCTTAGACAACATGTAAACATAGAAACGCAGATCCAAAATCTGATTGTTCTGATACAATCTTCTGCACTGTCTTCCGCCCAAAAGGAAGATTTGTCGTGCCGTTTGCGTTTATTGCAGACGAGCCATATCAGCACGCTCTGTGCGCAGTCCTCCAAGGCGATCACATCTACTAACTTAAGGTACATCCTCTGTTTTCTTATAAACATGGATGTGCCCGACATTGCCTTGCTCTTCCACGTGGACACCGGTTCGGTGTACAGCGCCCGTTACAGGCTCCGCAAACTCTTCTCGCAAGAGCCTGTAATGCCTTTTTAGATACATTTTTTAACACGCAATATTATGAAACGAATCTTTTCAATCTTCCTGCCGCTATTCCTAATAGTAGCAGGCGCATGCGCGCAAACGTACTGGGACGGTACGAGTAACAAAACCTTCAGCGGTTCGGGAACCGAAACCGATCCGTATCTCATCTCCACGCCGGAACAGTTAGCCGGACTTGCCGAACGGACGAATGTCGATAAAGAGGATTTCGCAGGCAAGTATTTCAAACTGACGGCGGATATCTATCTCACCAATTTCAACGACCCGGACACAGCCAACTGGAAACAGTGGGAGCCGATTGCTCATACCTTGATGCAGTGGGACGAAGATTGGGACTACGGCTATTTCCGCGGTACGTTTGACGGCGACGGGCACACCATCTATAACCTCTATTATGGAAGAGGTATTGGTTTTGCCGAGGACTTCGATCCGAATGATTGGGATATAGATGTCACTTCGTATGATTTAACGGTAATCAACAAAGGGCTATTCGGTAACGTAAAAGGCGGTTCGCTGCTGAATATCCGGCTATCCAATGCCATCATGGGAGGAGCCGGTTCGCAAGCTTTGCTTGTTATCAATACCGATTCTAACAGCGTTGTCCGCAATTGCCATGTGCAGGGACGAATGCTGAATGGCGGAGCCGGATTGGTATGTCTAAACAAAGGGCTGATTGAAAATTGCTCGGGAAATCTGAACGTACCTCTCGTAGAGAATAACTACCCGACAGGTGTTATTCGTGATTGTACGAATCAAGGAGTCATGCGTCCGAGGGGAAGCGGCGGTTTTGTGCAGACCAATCAAGGTTTGATAGAGCGTTGTACGGCGGATGTGGATATCTATGCGCTATTCGGACCAACCGGCTCAGTAAAAAACGGGGTTCCTGTGGAAGACTTCTCCAGTGGAGGCGGTTTTGTGTTGTATAATGACGGCGGTACGATACGCGAATGTGCTGCGTTTGGAGACCTCTTCAGCGATGGCAGCAGTGTTAACTATATCTGGGAATCGGGCATAGCTGGTTTTGCCTATCGCAACTGGGGAGGACGGATTGAATCGTGTTATTGCACGGGAGCACTCCGTGATTTTAGCGAATCCACAGGTATAGGCGGTAATCCTACTTTCGCACATTTCTGCTATGACAATGGGTATGATGCCCTACATATTAATGACGATATAGCGCGAGGCGATATTATCAACTGCTATTCCACCTCCACGATTTATCACCACGACCCCGAGTACTACAAGAATAATATCCACGCTTTCGTGGCTACCTCTCACGGCTATGGTGGTTTTTATGCGCATTTGGTGGAACCCTCTCAGCAGATAGGTTATTTCAACCAAGACGGTCTGCCTGCTATCACCGGAAAATCAGAAGCCGCATGGAATGGTATCGGCAAACCGCTTGCGCAGATGCAGACACAGGCGTTTGTGGACACCCTCAATATGTTGGCTTCTTTCATGGGCTTGAGCCAATGGGAGTTGCGCGACGGTCTGCCGCGCCCGACGGGAGTCTATCAGACGAATTCATCAGCGATGTTTGGCGGAGGTGACGGCACCAAAGCCAATCCGTATATCATTGCTACCAAAGCGCATTTGGAGAATCTGCGGTGGCTCGTGGATCAAGGAATGACTTTCAAGGGTAAGTATTTCCTCCAGACGGCGGATATAGTGCTCAATGTACCGTTCGAGCAGTGGGAAGAAGAAATGCCCACCCAATGGAGACCGATTGGCTCTCCGCGCAGCAATCCGTGGTATGCATCTACTAATCTTACCGAGTTTAACGGCGTATATGACGGAGGTTTCCACGAGGTGAAGAATATGTATATCAACAATCTGCTGGATAAACAAGGTCTCTTCGGACGTATCGCCAGAGGGGCGCAGTTGCGCAACTTGGGTGTGACGGATGCGTATATTCGTTCTGCCAACCATGGTGTCTTAGTAGGCGAGATTTATGATAAGCCGATAGTGGTACAATGCTGGACCTCGGGCAATATAGCTACGCAGGGTCAATATGCAGGCAATCAGGGCGGTCTGATTGGCAATATGGCAGGCGGCAGTTATGTCCTCAACTGCGGTACATCTGTCCAAATGATTAATAGAGGGGATGCGGGATTAGCTATTTACCATACCGCTGTTTATGGCGGTTTCAATGTATGGGCACAAGATACATTGGTGAATTTTTTATATACCGGTAATGGTTACGGTTATAGTTCTTTCCAGCACCGTGAGAATTTCTTTGCGGACAAAGAGAAAGCCCAGATAGAGTATTTGGGTGATGGAACGGAATATGGCGATCCGAACTGTACCTTGGATTCCACCCGATGGATGCAGTCGAAAGACTAGGTAAATATCTACAATTATTCCGTAGCTCGTTGGAACGAGCGGCACGCAGGCAATGATACACTGCAACTCCATTACTGGGAATGGCGCGAGGGCGACTATCCGCGTGTATCGCCGGACGCCTCTTTCCGTCCGTCGGTAGCCATTACGTTTAACAGCAACGGCGGCACGCATGTGACGACGAAATATATCTATCCCGACAGCGAAGTGCTGCCTCCGCAGCGTCCGTTGCGAGACGGTTACCTCTTCGCCGGCTGGTATAAAGACCCCGGATTGACGCAGTTCTTCGATTGGAAGAGTGAGCGTCCCACAAGCAGCATGACCCTGTATGCCCGCTGGCATGAAGACAAGCGGTTTGAAATTGATGTTACTCCTTTCGAAAACGAGTTCACCAAGACATACCATATCAAGACGGCAGCGCAGCTAAGAGGTTTTGCTGCCATGCAAAACGGTCTCTATAGTTGGGAGGACAGCGTACCTTGCTACGACACAGAGGGATCTTATGCTTCCTCTAATCTTACCCAGACCCAAGCGCCGATGTCGTTCAAAGGCAAGAAAGTAGTGCTGGACAACGATATTCTGCTATGCGACACCACCGATTGGCAGTATTGGGGACGCGGTGCGTTCGGTGTGCCGTGGATACCTATAGGCTGGTATTATGGTGTGTACGGAGAAGGCGATCACGCTTTCCACGGCACTTTCGATGGACAAGGGCACACGATTTATGGTATGTACATGGAGAAAAACGGTACACCCGGATGGGATAACAATGTGGGCTTGTTTACCGCAGTAAGTGATTCGGCAGTTATTCGCAATGTGGGTATCGCGGCATCTGTCATCGACGGACAAGACTACAACACCCGAGGACAATACAAAGATGCTACGAAGTATTGGAGTCGTTGCGGTTACAGTGATCAAGGTTGGAATTATGTCGGCATGCTAATCGGTGCTACGGTTGAATCTGCCATCGAACAATGCTACGCAGAAGGAAATATCTATTGTACTGACGCCAAAGCCTTCATCGGTAATATAGATAACTACTGGGCATTGCATAACGACACCGTCTCTAACTGTTATAGCCGTGTCAATGTCTATGACCGATACGGAGAACCGGAAGGTGCGTTCATGTCCAGCGACTGGTCTTCGACCATCATTAATTGCTATTCCGCCGGAGTGACTAAGGCGGGTATTTGTGGCTGTGCAAGTTCGGGTTACGGAACCATCACCCATAACAACACGTACTACAATAAGGAGTTGGCGCATTCTAAACTCTCATGCGACAATTCCAAAGGCTGCACTACCAACGAGATGCACGCCAAAGCGACTTACCAAAACTGGGATTTTGAGAATATCTGGGGACGCAATGATGCTATTAACGACGGCTATCCGTACTTGCGTGTGTTCTACAGCAATCCGCCTCAAGACAGTCCGGATCCGGTTATTGTAACCGGTGTTACGCTCAATACTACCGACACAACGCTCATCACCGGACAGACCTTGCAGATGTTGGCAACTGTGCTGCCGGCAGAAGCGGAGAACAAGAAAGTAACTTGGACTTCGTCCTTATGGGGAATCGGTAGCAACAATGAGTTCGCCACCAATTGGTTTGAGATGGATGAGAATGGTTTCATCACTACGCACGTAGATCCGTATAATTATTACAATGGTCGTTCCGGCAAGATCCGCGTCATCGCGACTACCGAAGAAGGTGAATATACCGCTGAGTGTATGCTCACTATCGCGCAGCCGAAACTCAACATGGTATGTGTAGCGAGCAGACGCACAGGAGATACCGAATGGAAAATGTTTTATAATCAGTATGTCTCCACTTCCATAGAGACTGAAAACTTTGAGTATTTGGTACTCGCCTATGCTGATCCAGATGATGCACGAGTTGGTCTAACGTGGTCTGTAGATAATACCGACGTGCTGGAGATAACAGAATTAAGTGACACATTATATGACATATGGGGAGCATATAGCACCACTAAATATCATTGCTCGCGTGCCATTGTGCGGGCTAAGCAATCCTCTGAAAATTGGCTGTCGGTTCATGCCTCATTGGCAAGTGGAATTACCACCGCTTTGTCGGCACATCCGCAGTTGAATGAACTAACACATATTTCCATTTGTCAACCCAATTATTCCGCTCCTAATACGGAGATGTCAGTGGGAGAGACGCAGCAACTAATCGCAGATTATTATGCGTATGTGAGCTATGCACCGATTCTTCAATGGTCATCGTCTGACCCCAATGTATTGACAGTGAACGAAAACGGTCTCGTTACGGCAGTAGGTATAGGAACGGCAACCATTACGGTAACGGCGGTCGGCACCAATGTCTCTGCTACAACTGCAACTATCACCGTTTCAGCAATAGAAGCACAAAGCGTTACTATCAACGAAGGCGGATACTGGGATACATTTGAACTATACGAAGGCGAGACGAAGCAACTGACCGCCACTATCCAGCCGGAGAACACAACGGACAAGACGGTTACATGGTCGTCCAATAACACAGCGGTAGCAACAGTGGACCAGAACGGTTTGGTAACCGCCGTAGGCGTAGGTACCGCGCAGATAAGCGCAACGACCTCCAATGGAATAAGCACGTACACCAATGTGCGTGTGAAGGCAATCGAACCCACTAGTATCACGATTAACGAGAACACAGGCGAGATAATACCGCTGTATGTGGGTGACACGTACCAGCTGAGTGCAACGGTTCTACCCGAGAATGCAGGCAACAAAACCGTAAGATGGAGTTCCGAGGATAATAATATTGCGCGCGTTAGTTCATCAGGTCTTGTGAAGGCAATGGGCGCAGGATTTGTAAATATTATTGCCCGCACAAACAACGGATTGGAGGATTACGTTACCTTTGAAGTCGTCGAACAGGTCACACCGCCGGAGCCGACGTACTACACCATCCGTTTCCTTAATTGGGACGGCACGGAGTTGCAGAACAGCCAAGTGAAAGAGGGCGAGATACCGAGCTATGGCGGTGCTACGCCTGTACGTCCGGAGGACGAGAACTACACGTATTCGTTCAGCGGTTGGAGTCCGGCTGTCGTGGCTGCTACGGCTAATGCGGACTATACGGCGCAGTACACGGCTACGGAGAAAACAATCACTCCGCCGGAGCCGACATACTATACCGTCACCTTCATGGATTGGAATGGCATAGTGCTGCAGTCTTCACAAGTACCGGAAGGCGAAATGCCGGTTTATAATGGCACTACGCCGACGAAACCGGAAGATGAAAACTTCACCTACGAGTTCAGCGGATGGTTGCCGACCATCGTTGCGGCAACGGCAAACGTTACCTATATTGCGCAGTACACGGCTATCAAGAAAGCGGTATATTACACCGTTACCTTCATGGATTGGGATGGTACAGAACTGTTAGTGGAGCAAGTGGAAGAAGGGCACGACGCACACGGACCGGAGACCAACCCGACGCGTGAGGGATGGATCTTCACCGGCTGGTCCAAGCCTATTACGAACGTGACCTCCAACCTCATCGTTATTGCGCAGTATGAACTTGCACCGCAGCCCGTTTATTACACCATCCGTTTCTTGAATTGGGACGGCGCAGAGTTGCAGAACAGCCAAGTACTTGAGGGTGAAACGCCTGTTTACAGCGGCGCTACGCCTGTTCGCCCCGAGGATGAGAACTACACCTACGCCTTCGCCGGCTGGACACCGACTATCGTGGCCGCTACGGCTAATGCCGATTACACCGCGCAATTCACCGCCACGGAGAAACCGAAGGACAATATTCCGCAAAATTTAGAGATTGTCTATAATAATCCTACCGCTGCAGGAGCCTCGTTGTTCTTCCGCTGGTCGGCATTGAGCGGAGCGAATATGTACGAGTTGGTCGTAACAGAAGGAGAAGAGTATATCCTGAATGTAAACACGGGAGGCGACTCATTCTACCGGGCTGAATTCACAGCGACCAATCTCTCTGTCGGCACACACTTTCTAAACTGGGGTGTCCGGGCTATCAGCGCAGACTGGATACCGATGGGCGGCTATGCAGAAGGACCTGCGTTCACCGTCACCATTCCGAATACGGAAGGTATCGAAGATGTATTGCCGGATGAGTCCTCTGCCCCACATAAGATTCTCATAGACGGTCAGATCTTAATACTCCGCGGAGACAAGATTTATACCCTCACCGGTCAGGAAGCACGTTGAGAATTGGAAATTGGAAATTGCAAAAATCGTCCTTCGGGGCGATTTTTTTTGCATATTTGTCAAAAAGCACTATAGATTTTGTTTGTGGCAGATGGAATTTATCATGCCATAAAAAAGTTGTATCTTTGCACCGTGATTCAATTAGAACCCACGAAGATTTTGGCGGGTAGCCCAGCCCCCTTAGTAGAGTAGTCTATCCTCTATATAATAGGGATAGACCTACTAAGAGGCCGGCAACCACAGCCAAGCAAAAGAAACATAGAGCAAAAAACGAGAAAGAAACGGAACGCAGACGTCCGTAATGCGAACGAGATGCGAACGAGTTTGGCCCCTAAGAAGACTGATTAATCTTCATTTTTTCTGTTTTTTCTTGCATAGTTCAAAAAAAAGCAGTAATTTCGACCTCCTCCCCTTCCCCTACGGGGCGGGACCCTTCGAAAGTACAGTCGCGTCCTGCAGACCATACGCAAGAATGAGCGGGATTTTTGAAAAGGGCTGTGCCCTCTCTTTTAGTGCTAAATAGCCGTCCCTTATGCAAGCATAGTGCCTGCTATCTATCCCTAAAAGAAGTAGAGAATTCTCTACTTTTTCAAAAATTCCGCTCAAAAACTTGCGTATGTGCAATTTTTGTAGTAATTTTGCAGCCGCGAAAGTCAAATGCCTATGAAAAAGCTAATGATATTTTTTGCAGCGATGGTGGTTGCGATGAGTGCGGCGGCAGGGTGGACGAATCCGATCCTGCCGTACGACTATTCCGACCCGGACGTGATACGCGTAGGAAAGAACTACTACATGACCTACAGCACTTTCGCCTGCATCCCGGGTCTGCAGATCCTTCACTCCCGAGACGGGGTGGAATGGACGATCGTCGATGCCGCTTTGCCGGACACCGTTCCCGGCTACGGTCATCTGGACGCCTGTCCCGCCGGATGCGGCGTGTGGGCTCCGTCTATACGACACCACCAAGGGCGTTTCTATATCTACTACGGCGACCCGGACATAGGTATCTTCTGTATCCGTTCGGAGAAGACCAAGACGATCCCCTGCCGATGGGAACCGGCGGTGCTGGTCAAACGCGGCAAAGGTCTCATAGACCCCTGTCCGCTATGGGACAGCGATGGACGTTGCTATCTCGTGCATGCTTTTGCAGGCAGCCGCGCAGGGTTCAAGTCGGCACTGGCGGTATGCGAGCTCGCGCAGGACGGTCTTTCCGTCATCCGTGAGGACCGTTTGGTCTTCGACGGGCATCCGGACAACCCGACATGCGAGGGACCTAAGTTCCACAAGAAAGGCGGATATTACTATATCTTCTGCCCCGCCGGAGGCGTGAAGACCGGTTGGCAGTTGTGTCTGCGCAGCAGGACGGTCTATGGTCCTTACGAGTGGCGGCGTGTGTTAGAACAAGGATCGACGAACATCAATGCTCCGCATCAGGGTGCATGGGTGGACGACAAGTTCTACCATTTCCAGGACGTAGGCACGGCAGGCCGCATCGTGCATCTGCAGCCGCTGAGATGGGAAGACGGCTGGCCGGTGATAGGCAACAACGGAGAACCGGCGTCAGCAGAGCTGACGAATTCAAAATTCAAAATTAAAAATTCAAAATTAAAAATTAAAAATTCAAAAGTCGAAAGTCGAAAGGGGAAGTACGAAGGACGGATGTACGATGTACCGCGGTTCATGGACGGTTTTTGGACGCGTACGCTCTCGCCCGAATGGCAATGGAGCGGGAACCGCAAGGCGCAGTATTATTATCTCGCTGTAGAGGCCGACTCCGCTTCGCATATGGCGAAGGATTATATCCGGCTCTTTACGTACCCTGCCGCAGACGTCCAGACCGCCCCGAACTTACTGCTGCATAAGATACCGGCTAACACGGCTTTTACTGTCACGGCTCGCGTGCGTTTCATGCCCCGTCCGCAAGGCAAGAACCCCAAGTATAACGAGGAGGCAGGACTTATTGTGCATGGCCGACAGAGCCGCACATTACCTATTCCTTCGGATGGCGAGTGGTGGTATGCCCGGATTGAAGTGACTGCTTCGCATCTTTGCCGTTTCTTCCTGTGTGACGACGGGCAGGAATGGCAAGAGATAGGCGAACCTTTCCAAGCCGTTGCCGGCGAATGGATAGGCGCTAAAGTAGGAATGTATGCCGTGCGTGAACGCGTGGAGAGTACGTCGCCCTACAAACGGCCGGATAATGATGCCGGATGGCTCGACGTCGATTGGTTCGAGGTGAAAGGAAACCCCACCCGGCCTCCCCTCAAGGGAGGGGAAAGGTGAGTGCGGCTTCGCCGCGGTTGAGTGCCTGCGGCGGTAGAGTGCGACCTTTGGTCGCGGTTGAGTGCTACGCGGTTAAGCAGCGAAGCGCTACACAAAGGTGAAAGGTGAAAAGTGAAAGATGAAAGGTGAAAGCAAAATGAAAAGAACAATGATAATTATTGCCGCGATGGTGCTCGGAATGAGTGCAGCGGCGCAGAAACAAAACCCGACGTACCTGGCGTATATCGAGCAATGGAAAGAGACAGCGGTGCAGAACCAAGCCGACTACGGCATTCCTGCCTCCATCATCATGGCGCAGGCGCTCCTGGAGTCCGCTGCCGGAACGAGTGAGTTAGCGGTCAACGCCCGCAACCACTTCGGTATCAAGTGTACCAGCGAATGGTTCGGAGGCGTCTATTATTACGACGACGACAGCAAGGGTGAGTGCTTCCGTCAGTACGCCAATGCAGCCGAGAGTTTCAAGGACCATGCCCTCTTCCTCCAACGTCCCCGGTACGCTACCTGTTTCGAGATAGCGATAGAGGACTACGAGGGTTGGGCGTACCGGCTCAAAGCGTGCGGCTACGCTACCGACAAGAACTACGCACCGAAGTTGATTAAGATCATTGAGGAGTATCGGCTGTATGAGTTGGGAAAGGACGAAAGTGAAAGGGGAAGTACGAAGGACGAAAGTACGATGTACGAAGGATTTACGAAGGGAAGGAAGGACGAAAGCGAAGAGACCCAGGCGGGGGCGGTAGCGGCGGTGTCGGTGGTGGCTGCTGAAAGCGGAAAGCAAATAGTCGAAAGTCAAAAGTCGAAAGTAGAAAGCAAAGAGACTCAGGCAAAGCCGGTAGTGGTGCACAGGACGGAGCCGATAGCAGTCATCACACGCGACCCGGAGCCGCCGTACGAGGAGCCGCTGAGCGCCAAGGACGAGAAGAAACTGTTCCTGCTGCAGCACCCCGTCAAGAAATGCAACGGCGTGAGGTACGTCTCCGCACGCGAGGGGGACAGTTACGCCAATGTGGCTTTCCGGCTTAACGTACGCGAACGTCTGCTGCGCGAATGGAACGACGCGCTGGGACGGGAGATGAAGATAGGCGACCGTATCTATATGGGGGCGAAAAAGAAAAAAGTAGCACCCGAGAAGACGCTGATGTGGGTTCACCCCGGTGAGTCGCTGTGGGAAGTGTGCCAGCGCGAAGGGATCCAGATGGCGAGAGTGCAGCAGCTGAACGGCTTCGCTCCGGAGGTCCGCGTCTTCAAAACAAGGCAGCAGATACTGCTCAATAAGGTGAAAGGGGAAAATTGATAGTTGATAGTTGATAGTTGAAAGTTGATAGTTGAAAGGTGAAAGATAATTCTGCTTCATTGACGGACGCACTCGTGGCTTATCTGCGGGAGAGCGGGTTGGAAGGACCGGTGCTGGAGGTGCAGGTAGAGGACGCCTGGCCCAGAGTGATGGGTGACACGGTGACAAGACTCACACGCAGCGTCGAGGTCAAGGACGGCGTGCTGTTCGTCCGCGTCTCCTCGGCGGCACTCAAGGCGCAGCTGTTTGAGAACCGGTTCGAGTTGGTGCGTAAACTGAACGAAGCCGTCGGAGCCGAAGTGATCAGAGATTGCAGAATTTGGGGATAATTCAAAATTCAAAATTAAAAATTAAAAATTAAAAATTCATAATTGATAATTTTGTTTTTTCCGGATAACATAGAAGAGAAGATTGATTTTACGGTAATCAGGGAGGAGTTGATGCACCGTTGCAGTTCGGCCCTCGGGCGCGAACGGGTAGAGGCTATGCAGATGGAGACCGACTACGAGACAGTGCTCCGTCTGCTTCTGGTGACTGATCAGATGCGTGCGGTTCTCTCCGATCCTGCCCTCACGTTCCCCCGAGGCGAGATACACGACCTCCGTGAAGCGGTGGCGCGCGTGCGGGTGGAGGGGCTGTTTCTGGACGAGACGGAGCTGAACAACCTCCGCCATTCGATAACCTACGCCGCCGAGTTGGAGCATTTCTTCGCTTCGCTCGATATACAACGCTATGCTTTGGTAAAAGAATTAGGTAGCAGCGATGCGGGCTTGGAAGAGATCGTGCGGACAATAGACCGTGTGCTGGACCGGTACGGACGGCTCGCCGACAACGCCTCGCCCGAACTGGCACGCATACGGCGGGAGATGACGAACCTGCAAGGCAGCGTTGGACGTACCTTGCAGTCGATCCTGCGGCAAGCCAAGACGGATGGGTTCGTGGATGCCGACGCTGCTCCTACCATACGCGAAGGACGGCTCGTCATACCCGTCTCACCCGCTTTCAAACGCAAAGTAGGCGGTATTGTTCACGACGAGTCGGCGACGGGTAAGACCGTCTATATAGAGCCGCAACAGGTGGTGGAAGCCAACAACCACATACGCGAACTGGAGTCCGCCGAGCGGCGTGAGAGAATACGTATCCTGCAGAACGTGACGGACGAGCTGCGACCCCGGACAGACCTTATTCTTGCTTCCCAGGAGATGTTGGCGGAAGTGGATTTTATACGTGCCAAAGCGTCGCTTGCCCAGACGTTAGGAGCAATCCGTCCGGAGTTGGTCAACGGCCCGCTGCTCGACTGGGTGGAAGCACGGCATCCGGTGCTGTGGCTGCATTATGCGCCGCAAGGGAAGAGAGTGGTGCCGCTGTCGGTACGTCTGGAAGCGGAGAAAAACCATGTGCTGGTGATCAGCGGTCCCAACGCCGGCGGCAAGTCGGTATGCCTCAAGACCGTAGCCCTGCTGCAATATATGTTACAATGCGGTTTGTTGGTGCCGGTGGCGGAACAGAGCAGGGCGGGAATCTTTGACCGGCTGATGATTGATATAGGCGACGAACAGTCGATACAGGACGAGCTGTCCACTTATTCGTCCCACCTGCGCAATATGAAGGAGTTCCTGCGCCATGCGGACGAACGGACGCTGCTTCTCATCGACGAGATGGGAACCGGTACCGAGCCGATGATTGGCGGTGCGATAGCGGAGGCGATACTGCGAGAACTGGTGAGCCGGCGAGTGTTCGGCGTGATAACAACTCATTACACCAACCTCAAGCATTTTGCGGAAGAGACTGACGGCGTTGTCAACGGCGCTATGCTTTACGACCGCGGCGCCATGCGTCCTCTCTTCCAGCTCTCAATCGGTCAGGCCGGCAGTTCGTTTGCTATCGAGATAGCGCGCCAGACCGGGTTGGGAGAGCCGATTATTGCCTACGCCACTGAGTTGGTAGGCGAAGAGCACATCGAGTACGACCGTCAGTTGCAGGACATAGCGCGCGACAAGCGTTACTGGGAACGCAAGCGGCAACAAGTGCGACAGAGAGAGAAAGAACTGGAAGCCAAGATAGCTGAATACGAAGCGCGTCTGGCAGGAGCGAAAGCAGAGAAACGAGCTATCATTGAGCAAGCCCGGCAGGAGGCGGAGGAGTTGCTGCAACAGGCTAACGCTACGATAGAGCGAACCATTCGGGAGATCAAAGAAGCCAAGGCGGAGAAAGAGAAGACCAAGGCAGCGCGAGCCAAGGTGGAGCAGTTGAAGGAGAGAGTAGCCCCCCTCGGTCCCCCCATGGAGGGGGGAAGAGAAGGCGCAAAAGACGGAAAGAAGGGCGTGCTGCGGGACTTGCGGGACCTGAGGGTGCTGAAAGGCGGTATTGCGGAGGCTCCGGCTGCGCCTGTCAGTTCATCCACGGCGATCGCTCATGCCCGTAAGGTGAAGTTCGAACGGACTCTCGACCTACGAGGGATGCGGGTGGACGAGGCTACGGAAGCCCTCATCGCATACATGGACGACGCCCTCATGGTAGGTGCCGGAGAGGTGACGATCCTGCACGGCACCGGTACGGGCGCGCTCAAGCAGGTGACAAGGGACTACCTGAACGGACTGAACAACGCACGGCGTAAGAGAGGGCAGGTGGCTCTGGAGTTCGGCGACGGAGATGTCAATCATGGCGGAGCCGGACTGACGGTGGTGAAGATGTGAAAGGGGAAAGGTGAAAGGTGAAAGAAGTTTTGGAGTTTAAAGTTTAAAGTCGAAAGTCAAAAGCTTATGAAAAAACTAATGATAATTATTGCTGCGATGGTGCTCGGGACGGGAGCGGTGGCGTATGCCGGCAACCCGGGTTTCGGGCAGCGGCGGTACACCGTGACGGGACTGGTAGAGTACAGTTACAACAAGGCATGGGGACACCATGCTAATTTTGACGTACAGGGACTGATGCCTTTCAATCCGCATTTCGAGATGGAGGCGCGTGTGCAGTTCTCTACCGCCAACGTGCATAGCGGCGCCGTGCAGTTACGGCCGAAATTCGAGGTGCCGGTAGGCGAGATGTTTCTGGAGACGGACGTCTATTACCGCGGCGTGGCACGAAACCGAATGAGCGACTTGACCGCTGCGCTGGGAGTAGGATACAGGATGGATTACGTATCTGTGACCGTAGGAGTGTATTGCCGCGTGCTGAACGACTGGGACAGGTCGATCTACACGGACGAGAGTTATGTAGTGGAGCCGTTCAACATGTTGTACCGGCTGGAGGTGTTCTGCCGTCCGCAGAACAACCCCTGGAACCTGTCCTTCCTCATCAGCGACATGGACGATTACCAGCTTGAGCGGATGTGGCAACCGCTGTTCGGCATCGGCGCGTACTACGACGTGACGGACCATTGGCGGCTGAACTTCGCGGCACAATGCAAACCTACCGGAATGTTTCACCTCAACGCCAATTTCTATGGCGCTACCTTCCGGACGGGATTCAGTTACAGGTTTTGAGAGAGTTGAGAGTTGAAAGTTGAAAGAAGTTTTGGAGTTTAAAGTCGAAAGCAATGAAGAAGAATTTATACATAGTTATCTGCGCAGTCCTGTTGAGCGGATGCGCATCGGATGAAAGGGTGCTGGACCTCGCCGGTTTGGTGTCCACCAACGGCGAGTCGGTAAACACCCGCTTTGAGCAATCCATGGCGTATAACAACAGCCGCGGCGAGATTAGTCTGGATATGGGTAACGACGAGTATGTGGTCTATGTCTGCACCGACAGCCATATCACACGCGGCACGCACAGGAACCTGGATTATTTCATAGACCAATACCGAGCAGAGACCGCCCCGAAGATAGCGATCCACTTAGGCGACGTGATCAACGCGCAGCATAATTTTCCGTGCGCGGACAGCATTCTGCATTTCGCGGGTCAGACGGACAAGGACACGGTCTTTGTGACCCCCGGAAACCATGACCTCTATTTCAAGCAATGGTCTGTCTATCGCGAGTATTTCAAGAGCGGCTGTTATTGGTTCGAGACCCGCAACGGGGCCAGGAAACTGGATCTGTTTATCTGTCTGGACAGCGCGGACGGAACATTAGGCACCGACCAGATGCAATGGCTGCGGGAGTTGCTGGAGCGCAAGAGCCGGGAAGGCTACCGCCGCATGATCGTCTATACGCACACCCACCTCTGGAAACTGGACATGTCGCAAGGCTTCACCTCCAACATGGCACTTGAGGAGACGTACGAACTGACTTCTCTCCTCGGTCAATACAAAATACCGTACGTCTGGAGCGGACACCAGCACGCACGGCAGTCTGTTTTCTTCAAGGGAGTGAACTACCTGGTGCTCAACGCCACCAAGGACTCCGAGAACGGGCAATCGTATATGAAGGTGGAGATGGGTGAAAGCGCTATCTACCACTATATAGATTTTCCCCGGTTATAAGGGTTATTTACAGTTTTTGAAGGCATTCTTGCCAATCTCTACTGCGGGCGCCAGCATAGGCGTCCGTAAGTGTTTGCAGTCCATAAACGCTTCTGCTCCGACGGCTTGCAGGCTGTCGTTCCATTGCACCTCGCGGAGGCTCCGGCAGCCGAAGAAAGCGCCGTCGTCAATCCGTTTGAGACGGGGATTGAGGACGAGTTTCTGCAAGTTGATACATTGCGAGAAAGCACCGCGTTGCAAGTGCTGCAAGCCGGCAGGAAGCACTACTTCCTCCAGCATCTTACATTCCATAAACGCTCCCTCCTCTATCATATGGATATGGTCGACGAGGACGACTCCGCGGAGTTGCTGGCAGTTATGGAACGCACGGACACCGATGCGGAAGGTAGAGAGGGGGATGTTGATCCGTTCGAGCGCCAGGCATCCGTCCAGCGCCTCGTCGCCGATGGCATAGAGCCCGTCCGGCAGGTCGATGCGGTAGAGACGTGTACAGCCCTGGAAGACCTGTTTGTTCAACGAATTGACCCCGGCAGGAATAGCTATCTTACGCAATACCGCGCATCCGGCAAAAGCCTTGTCTCCGAGGAAGGTGAGTGCAGCCGGCAGTTCTATCGCTTCGAGGGATGCGCATCCGGCGAAACATCCGGCGTCAATACGGCGCAGACGGGACGGCAGGGCCAGGCTCTTCAGCCCGCGGCAGGTATAGAAAGTAGCGCGGCCCAGGACCTCGATCTTGTCTCCCAGGACCTGTTCTTTCAAGTTGACGCATCCGTAGAACGCACCGTCTCCGAGTCGCTCCAGTCCGCGCGGCAAGAGAGCGCTGCGGAGCAGAGGACAGTTATAGAACGCGAAATTGCCGACCTCCCGCACGGTCTCGGGAATAGTTACATCGGTCAGCGCCTCGCAGCCGTAGAAAGCCGCGGTAGGGATGGCGGTGACGGTAGCCGGTATGGTGACGGTGCGGAGGTTCTTCTTGTTGGCAAAAGCCCGCTCGGCTATAAGACGGATAGGGATCTTGTTCTTGAAGATATACTTAGCCGGCAAGTCGTTGTTGGTGGCGATAAGGCAGTCGTCAATGATGAAAGCACCCCGTTTCCATTTGTTCTCATTGAGGTAGATCCCGGATCCCGTGAAGGCTTCCTCGCCGATGGAGGTGACGGTTTTGGGGATAATTACTTTCTGCAGGTTCTTGCAATCGCGGAAGGTCTCGTGGTCGATACGGCGGATGCATGCCGGCAGTTCAACGCGCACAATGGTCTTGTTGCCCTGGAACGCTCCGGCGGCAATGAGCCGTGTTCCTTCGGGTACGACAAAACGCGGTTTGATCGTCTTGTCGGTAGCGATAAGGATAGAGTCGATCCACAGACACCCGTCGGACCAGTTCTCCTTGTCGAGCATGATTCCGGTGCCGTCAAAAGCGGAGCGATATACGCGCTCGATCGTTTTGGGAAGCACGATAGCAGTGAGGTTCTTGCAGCCCTTGAAGGCTTTGTCGCCCACAGCAATGACCGTGTAGGTGTTCTGTCCAACGATAATCGTCTCGGGTATGAACACCTCGCCCGCCGCACGCGGATTAGGACCTACTTCCGCCGTCAGACGGTTCTCGTCAACGGTGTAATGGATGTCTTGGTACTGCGCGTCCTGGGCGTTAACGGCTAATACGGCGACCAGTGATATCATACACAGCATCGCCTGTTTGAATAAGGAGTTGACCATCATATATAAATTTACGATTTGACGATTTACCATTTACGATTTTGTCCAAGCCGGCAGGGCGGTTGTTGTCTATGCCGAGTTGGAGGAAAATAGCGTTCTCGATGAGTCTCATTCCGTCCGTCGTGAGGTGGGCGGTGGAATACTCGGAGACACCGATCATGATCATCCCTTGCGGCAGGATAGCTATCGAAGCTGCCTCGCTATTCGATGCCGGTGACGCCAGCACCTGCGGTTCGCCTTCCGGCAGCGTCCATGCGGAGATAGCCGTGACGGCATTGGTGTTGCATTGGCTGAAGAGTTGTATCTCGCCATCAGTGACGGTCAGTCCCTCGAAGAGCGGATGTTCCGGGGCGGTGACAGAGACGCTGAGGTCCTGTGTGTTCAGGGCCGTTCCCCATCCCCAGACTCCGGCTTTGAGCAGGAAGGGCTTGAGCAGGACCATGGGCTTGTCATAGTTCTTGAGCGGCGTGAATCCTGCGGCGCCGCTGTTGGGCTTGCTGCCCAGGACGATCACTTCGTATGCGGAATAGTCGGTGGTGGCATCTGTCGCTTCGGTCTCTACGATCCAGAGGCTGTCGTTCCGGCGCAGGTAACGGAGCAGTGCTTTGTCTTCGTCGCATCCCGGCAGGGTGACAAAAGCGACGGCGTGTGTTCCCTCGGGTTGCACGGTAGGAACCGTGTTTTCGGGGATCGTGTCCGGCCGGTGCTCTTCGCCCGGAGCCTCATAACATCCTAAATCGGGTGCGTCTCCGTTATAGGTCAGGTTCACATCCACGCCTTTGTCAATGAGCGCGGACGTGGCTTTCAGGCGCAGGCACGTTCCTTCCGGCAGGGAGTGGTCCGCTTGGCGGGAAGCCAGGATCTGGGTGGTGTCCAGCGACTGGAAATCCGCGGCGGAGCAGGCGAAGCCGCTGTTCCATGTGTTGTGGTCATTTGCTGCTACAGTTTTCGATTCAGGCTGGTCGGCATTCTTGCCGCTGAGGCTGATGTTATTGCGCATATAGTTGGTACCATAGGCGGTGGTGAAGCCGAAATTATAGCCGTTGGCATAGCCTGTGTTGTTATACACCCACATCGTGCCGCCGTTGTTGTTCTGGTCAAAGCCGCGCTCCCGGTTCGCTACGGCGAGGCAGTGGTGAATGAGGATCTTGTGGTCCGTGTATTGTCCCCCCATCTTGAATCCGTTACCGTTGCCTTGACAAGGGAATTGCTTCAGAGTGATGGTAATCGTGTTTCCGTAGCGGTCGGTCATTTGGGTTCCTACCTTGGAGTCAAACCACGCTTTGTCCACACCTGTAGCACGCGGGTTTTGGGACATGTCGTAGTATGCCGGTCCGTTCTGGTAGCAGACGCAGTTCTCGATGATGGTGTTGGTATTGCTGACGCGCTGGAAGAAGTCCCATCCGTCGTCGCTGTTGCCCCATGCGCGGCAGCCGATATAGTGGTTTCCGGCTCCGGTGAACTGCTTGTCGGCAAAACCGTCGGCATTGCCGCCGAAGTTAGCAGTAGAGCCGGACATGGTCTTGTAGTCGAAATTATCGTGGCTGTCGCAGTTGAGGATAGTATTGTTACCTCCGTTCTTCATCTGAATACCCGTGTCGCCGCAACCATATACATCAAGATTCTCAATGAGGTTATAACTGCCATAGTTGATCAGACCGTTCTTACCAGCATAACGGATGGTGAGCCCCTTAATATGAATATACAAGGTGTTGGCGGAGACACTAATACCGACATTATTACTGCCGGTCACTTCGCTTCCATAGGGTTGTGCGCTGAAATCAAGAATAGGCTTCTCTCCCGGAAATGCGCCGATGAAGGTGCGTTTGTTTTGCGAGAAACCATTCTTGGAAGTTCCGATTGTCTGTTTGGAACTAAACAGGTACTCACCACTGAGCAAATAGAGTGTATCGCCTCCGGCAATAGCGGACAGAGCCGTAGACCACGAAGCAGGCGAGGAGTAGGACGTGCCGTTGCCTGTACCGGTAGGCGAAGCGTAGTACGTAGCAGCAAAGGTGCAAAGTGACCAAGTACCAAGAACTAAGGTGAATAGAATTTTTTTCATTGTCTTATAAAATGTAGTTTTAGACGTATAATGGTGTATAAAATAATCATTTTCCCTCTGCAAGAAGCGTTCGGAAGGCGTTTCTTCAGTTCGGCGAAGACGTGTTTCTCGGCTTCCGGGTGCCGTTGCGAAGTGGTGCTATGAGGGTTGGCGGTATAGCGGTAACCTTTGTAATCGATCATGCGGCAGGTAGCTCCGCTGAGCCATAGATCGACCGACCAGAGGACGTCCTCATAGACTGTTCCTTCTTCGAAATGCAGGTTTTGGATTGCTTCGCGGCGGTAGAGCCTTCCCCATACAACGGTATAGGTGAACCGGTTGCGCGGGTTCTCCGACTGGACGTAGTCAACGCCCTCTATTGCTTTCAGATGGGTCTCGCACCAGTCGGGCGCGAGGCTGTCGTCTGCATCAACAAAGGCTATGTATTCCCCCTTCGCATGACGCATTCCTTCGTTCCTTGCTGCCGACTGGCCGGCATGCGGCTGTGTGTACAGTTCCACACGCGGATCGCGGACCGTGTAGCTCTTTGCAATAGCGAGCGAACCGTCCGTACTGCCGTCATCCACAAGGATGATCTGCAACTCTTTGGCGGTCTGCGCAAGCAGACTATCCAGACAAGCGCTCAGATAGCGTTCGGCATTGTATATGGGAACGATGAAAGTGGTCATTATCGGATGCGTATGCCGGTGATCGTGAAGGTTTGTCCGTCTATCTCAATGTATAACTGTCCGTTTCGGAGCACCTTGCGTGCAGGAGCGGTCGTCGAGACGTCTTCAATACCTTCTCCCTGCTGTTTGCCCAGATTCAGCCCCACCAAGACGGCATCGTGGTCGGAGTATTTGTAGTTATATCCACCGGCAGTGTTGATGTGGTACGCGCGTGCTCCCGTGATCTGCCCCGCCATGCTGGCATTCGCCATCGCGTGGTCCAGGATGCCTTCCTGGCCGCGGTAGATATAGGTGTATGCCTCCGAATCAAAACGGACTAACTGTTCTTCATAGCCTTTGTTCTCTAATGCTTCGATAGGCGCTTCGCCCATGTAGGCATTCAGATCCCCCATGATCAGAATGTCAGGATCGGAGGTAATGTTGTCCAACGCAGAGATAAGATTGGACACGTTCTGCAGGCGGGTACTCTCTCCGGCATCGGCGGAAGAGTCTTTCGCCTTGAAATGGTTCATGGAGAGCACGAATACTTCGTTGGTGCTATTCTCTTTGAATGCTTGTATCCGCAGCCGTGCGCAGTATTCGCCGGAGCGGTATGGGGATGTGTTGCTGCCTTGCGGCGTCACTTTGTCCGAGCGGTAGATATAGCCGGATTTGAGACTTTGGTAGTTGCCTGCCGAAGCATGAGCGTACAGCCCGTCGGTGATGTAGGTATAGACATTCTCGCCGTAGATGGAATTCATGGCATCGACGATATAACCCAGGATATCGTCGTTACGCTCCACTTCGCAGATGGCTACGATGTCGGCTTGCAGCGCGAGGAATGCGTTGGCTATCTTGTTGGTCTTGGATTCAAACTCCGCTTCGGTCGCACAAGACGAGTTGGAAGCTTCCAGATTGGATACATAGTTAGCTGCATTCTGTCCTACGATATGCAGACGGGCATTGCCTACGTCCGGGATAGTAACCGGGCTGTTCCAAGCAAAGGTACAAAGGGACCAAGTACCAAGTAGCAAAGTTAAGATATACTTTTTCATGATAGATATTGTTGTATTATTTCTTCTAATTTGCGGCATTGCGCTTCGCGTGAGAACTCCTCGCGGTGGCGTGTCTGTTGGCGGGTGAAGCCGTGTTGTTGCCACTCTTGGCGTTTCTCGTCGATAAAGGCTTTTATCTTCTTCGGATCGTCGGTAGCCATGCCGGCGTTGGTGTATGCCATCAATTGTGCCAGTTCTCCCTGGTCGGAAGGCACGCATAGGACGGGCTTCTCGCATCCGAGAGCTTCATAGAACTTGGTGGTCAGCATGCCGTGCGTATCCTGGCTTGTGAGCACCAGCATGACGCTGCTTTGGCGTATAGCGTCTCCCAGTCGGTCGTGCGGCACCGGATCGTTCTGCGGCGTATGAATAGTAACCGGCGTTATTTGTTGTACTCTCGCCAATGCCTCTTTCTGCCAGTCGAAGAGAGAGCCGATATAGGTGACTCGGAAATTCTCCGTTTTTGTGTCCCCAGGATAGAACTGCGCTTCGTCGAAACCATTATAGACCAGATGCACGTTCGGGTTCAGGCGGCGGATGAAATCTGCATGCCAAGGCGATACGGTAGTGACCGCATCGGCTGTGCGTAGCACGTTGTTGCGGCGGCGTATATGAATCATTCGGTAGAGCCATCGGAAAGGCATGAGCAGCATGTTCCGGTGGCGGTATTGGTAACGCGAGTTATCCACCTGTTCGTCCAGATCGCGTATGTCGCATACCAGCGGCACATTCAGGGTGTTCGCTATCCTTTGCGCGGCTCCTAACGGAAAATCAGAGAAGGTGGTGCAAAGGACAAGGTCATAGTGGTTATTTGTGGTTTGTGATTTCTCTGCCACAAGGGCGCGATTAACTTCGTTTTTGTGGTTTGTGATTTGTAATTGGCGAAGTGCTCTTTGCGCAAAGACACGGTTGTGCCAGTCGGTGAGGAGCGTTCGGACGGATTTGACGAACCAGTCTGCCGTTGTGCCGCTGTACATACGGATCGTCTCGACAGGGTAGGAGTGAACGAAGTCCAGAGGTTGGTATTCCTCGGTCAGAAGGGTCACGTCATACCCTCTCCGTACGAGATAGTCGCACAGGTAACGCACACGCGGGAGATAACCCGGCGCGGCAGGAGGATCAGATACAACTAATAACTTTTTCATACAATGACCGATGGTATGTTGTGTCATTGATATTGCTGTTATGCCAAAGCAGACAGAGGTCGCCCCGGTGCATCCGCACTTTGTCGATGAGCCGTTCGCAGAGGAAATACGCCTCTTCTTCCGTCAGATTCATGTAGTTTTCTTTGCTGAGCGTGTTGTCCATGATGAGCAGAGGATGCAATGTCAGCGGCGTGAGTTGCATGGTCTTGGGATTGATCCATCGGATCGCCCGGGATGTCTGGAGCCTGAAACCGGCTTGGTCTGCAAAGCCCATTGTGAAGTCGTCGGTGTAGCCTGCATCTGCCAGCCGCTGCATCTGGTCGATATCTTCGCGCAGGTAGTGAGCGCGGTACATCTTGCTGTATTTAATAGGCGGTATAGAGCCATAGTAACTGCCATGAATACCCATATAGGCATTGCTGTGGCGCAGTAGTTTTTTCAGCCGCTTGTAGTCTCGTCCCCAAAGCGGATATTGCGGGTAGTCGTATCCCTTTCCGCGTGTGTGCTTGACGAAATAAACCACATCGGCATGGGGCACTTTCGCGTCCTGCTCTATCAACCATGGGAAGGTATAGAGCGGATCGTTGTGTATCTCTTTGAGAGCCGCCCATACTTGTTTTCCTTCTCCCCGCAGGAGGCCTCCTATCGCCCCGCGGAGGTGGCGGTATTGCTCTATGGCATCTATGTCATGGGTGAGATAGACATGCCCGAACCCGGGATCCGGCAGCGGCAGGTTGAGCTGCTTGAGCACCAGCCGTGCATATTCGTCCAGACGAGGGATGAGCATACGGCTCTTCTGACCCAGGACAGAGTACTTTGCGGCAAAACGGCCGTGCTCGTCCCGCTGCGGATTGATCAACTCTTCGGCGCGCGAAGAGAAGAAGAACGTAGCATAGACGATGTCGGTGCGAATGATCGTCTTGTCCTTTCGCGGTATCTCCACTACGGGCTTTTTGAGTTCCGGGACGACGATCTCTTTTCCCAACAGTCCGTTCGGCACAATGATCACGTCATGCGTCTCCAACGCACTCTCATCTGCTGTGTACGCCACACGTTGTGCTGCTTCTTCGTCGCCGTAGCAGAGCCATCGGAGGATGTAATTTACAATTTGGTCATTTTCGCATTTGCTCATTTTCATATTCAGTCATTTAGGAGTTCCCATTCGTATAGTTTCTGCTCTATCTGGTGTTTGACAGATTCGTATTTCTGAAACATCTCCTGCGTCTGGTTTTCCGGCAGCGCAAGGAGTTGCTCTATCTCCGCCTGCTGTTGCTCCAGTGCCGCGATAGCGGCTTCGGTCTCTGCAATCTGCTTCTCTTTCTTGCGTTTCTCGGCAGCTGCGGCTTTCTGTGCCGCATAAGAAAGTGCGCCTTGCGTAGTACCGACGTTAGCCTCGACCGTCGGTTGACCGTCGGTTGACCGTCGGGATTGAGTGCTATCCGACACGGGATTTTTGCGTTCCAGTTCTTGTAGCGAGCTGATCTTTTTCGCCCGCAGGAAGTCGTATATGCCTCCGAGGTGCTCTTTGACGCGTCCTCCACCGAACTCATACACTTTGGAAACGAGCCCGTTGAGAAAATCGCGGTCGTGGCTGACGCAGATTAGCGTGCCGTTGAAATCCTGCAGCGCCGCTTTGAGCACGTCTTTGGACTGCATGTCCAGATGGTTGGTAGGCTCGTCCAGGATAAGCAGGTTGCACGGCTCCAGCAACAAGCGAATCATAGCCAGCCGGCTTCGTTCGCCTCCGGAGAGGACTTTTACTTTCTTGTCGGAAGCTTCTCCGCCGAACATGAAGGCGCCGAGGATGTCCCGTATTTTTGTCCGTATGTCTCCTACCGCTACATAGTCAATGGTCTCAAAGACGGTGAGGTTTTCGTCCAACAGAGCCGCCTGGTTCTGTGCAAAATATCCGATCTTGACATTGTGTCCGATTTTGAGAGTGCCCATGTAGTCCAGTTGGCCCATGATACATTTGACGAGCGTTGTTTTACCTTCTCCGTTCTTGCCCACAAACGCCACTTTCTCTCCTCTGCGGATGGTGAAAGTAACGTCATGGAAGACATTGTGGGAACCGAAATCCTTGCGCAAATCCTCTATGATAATCGGAAAATCGCCGCTTCTGGGCGCAGGCGGAAACCGCAGGTTAAGACGGCTGGTATCTTCCAGATCCACCTCCAGCCGCTCCAGTCGTTCCAACTGTTTGATACGGCTCTGTACCTGCACCGCCTTAGTGGCTTTATACCGGAATCGCTCGATGAACTCCTCCGTGTCTGCAATCATTTTCTGCTGGTTCTGATAAGCCCGCACTTGCTGCTCATGCCTTTCTTTGCGCAACTCTACGAAACGGCTGTAGTTGACGTTGTAGTCATAGATACGCCCGAGCGTAATCTCAATGGTGCGCGTGCATACATTGTCAATAAACGCGCGGTCGTGGCTGACCATGAGCACGGCACTCGGACTCGTTTTCAGGAAATCTTCAAGCCATTGGATGGATTCTATATCCAGATGGTTGGTAGGCTCATCCAGGAGCAATAAATCCGGATGGCGCAAAAGGATCTTGGCTAACTCAATACGCATTCTCCATCCTCCGGAGAACTCGCTGCAAGGGCGGTCAAAATCTTTGCGTTCGAACCCGAGACCAATGATCGTCCGGTCCATTTCGGCTATAAACCGCGCTTCGTCCTGCTCATGTGCCAGTTGTGCATGAACCGTCATGACCTCTTCACGCAGCGTGCGGTCGTCCTGAAAAAGCATCACTTGCGGCAAGTATCCGATGGTCATATCCGTTTCCCTTGCAATCCTGCCGGCAGTAGGCTGGTATTCGCCGGCAATAAGCCGGAGCAAGGTCGTTTTGCCCGCACCGTTCTTTCCCACCAGCGCAATGCGTTCCTTACGGTTGATAAGGAACGTGATGTCGTCCAGCACAGGGCGGGACGAGAACTCCATTGATACGTGGTCAATTGTCAGCATTTTTGCCGTATAGTTTATGGTTGATTACTCGCCAAAGGCACAGGGTGAGGGCGGTAGCCAAGATAAAATCCGTTCCCAGCAACACCCAAATGTTCCAGTTCCTGCCGAGGATTGCCAGCCCAATGAAGAACAGACTGACCGTCAACAGCACGCAGGTCGTTTGAATATGGTTCAACCCGGTCCGCAGGAGCAGGTGGTGAATGTGATTCTTGTCCGGTTTGAAAGGCGAGCGGTGCTGTTTGATACGTGTGATACTTACGCGGAGGGTGTCGAAGAGCGGCACCGTCAGAACGCATATTGCCACAGCCGGCGCAGCGCTCATATGGTATATCTCGGGAACGACATGGTACGCGTTCTGCTCGCAGAAACGGAAGACAAACGCGGTAATAAGATACCCCAACAACAGGCTTCCGGAGTCTCCCATGAAAATCTTTCCCCTGTGGCCGAACACATTATAGATAAAGAACACCGCCAGAGCGCCAATCATACAAATAGCAAGAACCGACCAACTGGCGGACCCAACGAGATGGAAATACACGGCAAAGAACAGACAATAGAGCATTCCCAATCCGCTTGCCAACCCGTCCACACCGTCAATCAGATTAATGGCATTGATAATACCGATCAGCACAAACAGCGAGAGAAGATAACTGGGGACCACGCCAATCTCTCCAATCCCGAAAATCCCGTGCAGGTGCGTCAGCCGGAGGTCGCCGAATCCAATCAGAGTAATGCCTGCCAAAGCCTCTCCGGCCAGTTTAGCCAAAGGAGTCAGTACCAGTATGTCGTCGATGAATCCGATAGCCATGATCAATGCTACGCCGATCATGAAAAACTGGTTATGGGCAATCTGGTCATAGTCAAAAAGGAGATAGGACAGCATCACGCTGAAATAAATGCCCAGTCCTCCGATATTGGGAACCTCGCCCGTGTGGCTCATCCGTTTGTTGGGGCGTACCACAAGACCTTTTGCCTTGGCAATCCGGATCACGATAGGCAGTGCCAGAAGACCGAAAGCAAAACTGACCAGTCCGATAAGGTAACTATGGGTCAGGAAAAATGTTTGTATTTGCTGTATCATTGCGGGTCTAATTGTTCATAAATAGAGTTATTACTGATGTATTCCGGAACTAACTGTTTCATCTTTTTGACCGTCATGAACGGTTTGGAGAGACGGCTGGTGTCAATCAGTTCATCCACCTGGCTGCTTACGGTGTCAAAATCGAACTCCCGGACTCTTGCTACCATGATTTTATCATGGGCAGTAGGAATCGTTGTTTCTTTTTTGTTGAGCAGTTCTTCGTATAATTTCTCGCCCGGTCGCAATCCGGTGAAGACGATCTGTATGTCTTTTTCCGGAGTGTAGCCTGCGAGCCGGATCATATTGCGAGCCAGATCCAGAATCTTAACCGGTTCGCCCATGTCGAAGACGAAGATCTCTCCTCCTTCGCCCAGAGTGCTTGCCTCCATTACCAGACAGCAGGCTTCCGGGATCGTCATGAAATATCGAATAATATCCGGGTTGGTTACAGTAACCGGACCTCCTGCCGCGATCTGTTTCCGGAAATAAGGGATAACCGAGCCGTTGCTGCCTAACACATTGCCGAAACGGGTGGTGATAAACTTAGTGCAACCGGGGTTGGTGGCGCTTAGCTTGCGGAATAGTGACTGCACATATATCTCCGCGATACGCTTGCTGGCTCCCATGATATTGGTGGGGTTGACCGCTTTGTCGGTAGAGATCATAACGAAGCGCTGTACGTTATATTTGACCGCCATGTCTGCCATGTTCTTTGTGCCCAACACGTTCGCTTGGATAGCCTCGTTGGGAAAACTCTCCATCAGCGGCACGTGTTTGTATGCCGCGGCATGATAGACCACATCCGGACACATCTCGCTGAAAATCTGTTCCATACGTGTGCGGTTACGAATATCAGCAATGACGGGGATGAAACGTGCACTGGGGAATTGAATCTGCAAATCCAGAATCAAATCATGAAGCGGTGATTCCGCTATGTCCAGCAAGATAGTGGCTTGCGGTTCGTATTGCTGGATCTGGCGCACTAATTCGCTGCCGATACTGCCTGCCGCGCCGCTGACTAAAACAACCTTCTTCTGCAGAATATGCCGTACATTCTCGGTGTTGATAGCTATCTGCTGGCGTTCCAGCAAATCCTCGATACGGATAGCATCAATTCTGCCAATGCGTTGCAAATCAATGTCTTCGATGTTCTCCCATTGCGTGAAATAAGGCGTAGTGAGGATGTGGATATTGTGGTTGATGAATATCTGTAGATCTTTGGCAGGAGTGATCTCTTTCATCTTTAAAGGCGAAACGATGACATGCCGTACGTTATGTTTCGCCATCCATATGAACAGTTTCTCGTTCAGTTCCCGCACACGCAGTCCTGCCAAGTCATATCCGTAGCGTTCGTCGCTGTCCGCAATAAAACCGATAGGACGATACGGCGTGTTGCCCGCAGAACGGAGCATTTTGGCTATAGCCACTCCTGCCGACTGCGTACCGTAGATCATTACCAAGGGACTTCCCTGGCTGCGTTCCATTGTTTCGCTCAGGGTCTTCACGCCTACACGAAGCAGGTACAGAAGCACGAAAGAGGTAGGTACATAGATCGCCAGCACCGTGTTTAGAACAGGATGCCATCCTACGCTGTATTCCATGATGATATTGATCAAACCCAATACCATACCGACGCATATATTGGAGAGCAGTACTTTCAGCGTGTCGATAAATGTAGAATACCGCAGAATGCCCGAATAAGTGTGAAAGACAAGGCATGCCAATATCTGCACTGCGATCACAATCAGGTATTGTATGCCTACCGGGATGGTCTGCTGGCTTAGATCCAGGTAATGGAAGAAGCCGCTTCCTACCCATACACTGAGCCAGAAAGCGGTGCTGCAGAGCAGCAGATCAATTAGTAAAACACCCCATCGGGGAAGATATCCGAACTGATTGTTTATACTCGCTTTCATGTTTAAATGCTTTCATTGGTTTGTAAAATATGCGCCAGATATTTGCCGGTATAGCTCTCCGGGCATTGTGCTATCTGTTCCGGAGTCCCCTCGCATACAATCCGTCCGCCTTCTTTGCCGCCTTCCGGACCCAGGTCTATCACATGGTCTGCGGCAAGAATCACTGCCGGGTTATGCTCGATGATAATTACCGTGTGTCCTTTGCTGATAAGCCGGTTCAGTGCCGTCAGGAGCACCTCTATGTCTTTGTGGTGCAAGCCGGTCGTAGGCTCGTCAAAAACAAAGATGGTAGGCGTATTGTCCTCTTGTGCAAGGAAAGAGGCTAACTTCACGCGCTGGCTCTCTCCGCCGGATAAAGTGCTGCTGCTCTGGCCTAACTGGATATATCCAATACCTACGTCCTGTAGCGGTTTGAGACGTTTCACAATCCGGGCGCAATCGGGATCCTGGCTGAAGAACTCTACGGCCTGGTTAACGGTCATGCAGAGTATATCATAGATCGACTTCTCGCGGTAATGTACATCCAGTATGTCTTGTTTGAACCGCCGTCCGTGGCATTGCTCGCATTCCAGCACCAGGTCGGCCATAAACTGCATCTCTATTGTAATCGTTCCTTCGCCCTGACACGTCTCACACCGGCCGCCCGGAGTGTTGAAAGAGAAATGGGCGGGTGTCAAACCTAACTGTTTGGCAAGAGGCTGTTCGGCGAACAGACGGCGGATCTCGTCGTAGGCTTTCAGGTAAGTGACAGGATTGCTGCGGCTTGAACGGCTCAGAGGGTTCTGGTCCACAAACTCGATATCTTTCATCAGATGCACACTTCCGCTGAGATGGCCGAAATCCCCGGTATGTTCCGCGAACACACCGCCGTAGTGTTTCTTCAAAGCAGGGTAGAGTACTTTGCTTACCAGACTCGATTTGCCGCTGCCGCTCACGCCGGTCACTACTGTCATCACATGCAGAGGGAAACGGACCGTTAGATTTTTCAGGTTGTTTTCGCACGCGCCTTCTATCTCGATGTAATTGTTCCAATGACGCCGCTGGGCGGGTATATGATAGGTGAATAGTTCCGGGCGAGGCTTGCCTTCATATACGACCTTGCCTCCTTTTCTTCCCGCCAGCGGACCGATCTCTATAATATGATCTGCTGCTGCAATGATGTCTTCGTCATGCTCAACGACAACAATCGTGTTGCCTAAATCGCGCAGTTCCCGCAGTACATGTATCAGTCGTTCGGTGTCCCGCGGGTGCAGACCGATCGATGGCTCGTCCAGGACATATAAGGAACCTACCAGGCTGCTACCCAGAGACTTTGCCAGGTTGATACGCTGGCTCTCGCCGCCGGACAAAGTGTTGCTCTGCCGGTTCAAGGTCAGATAACTTAACCCTACGTCTTTCATGAACTGCAGGCGGCTTCTGATCTCCACCAGCAGCATTTCAGCCGTCTTTTGTTCGATATCTGTCAGTTGGATATGCTCGAACCATTCGTCCAGCTCGGAGACAGGCATAGCGCATAACTCCTGGATGCTCTTGCCGTTGATCAGCACATATTCGGCTTCACGCCGCAAATGGAATCCGTTGCAGACGGGGCATGTCGTCTTGCCCTTGAATCGCGCTAACATTACGCGGTATTGGATCTTCGAGTACTGTTTCTCCTCCAACTCGTGGAAGAATGCATGCAGTCCGCGGAAATACTCGTTGCCGGTCCATATCAGTTGCTTCTGTTCGGGAGTTAGTGCGTAGAACGGAGTATGTATCGGGAAACCGAACTTGGAGGCATTGTATATCAGCGCATCCAGCCACGGACGCATCTGTTCGCTTTGCCAGCAGGCGATGGCTTGTTCGTAGATAGATTTGGATTTGTCGGGAACAACCAAATCAATGTCAATACCCATCACGGTACCGACGCCCTTGCATTCGGGGCAGGCTCCGACCGGGTTGTTGAAATCAAACAAATGCTCGCTTGGCTCGATAAAATGGATCCCGTCTGCCTCGAATCGTTCCGAGAACACCTTCGTACATGGTACATTGCCCCTTTGTACTTGGATTTGGCATTCCCCTTGCCCTTCGAAAAACGCGGTCTGTACGCTGTCGGCGAAACGGTTGCTGGTCGATGGCTCGTGATCCACAATGATACGGTCCACCAGCAGGAATGCCTCATGCCCTTCCGCTTTTTTCCAACTCTGGTCGTCCAGACGCACCGTGTCGCCGTCGATGAACAGACGGCTGAAACCTTGGCTCTGCCATAACGCCAGTTGTTCTTGCAGCGTTCTGCCTTCGGGAAGAATGATAGGACTCAGCAGATACAGACGTGTGTCCTTGGGCTGGCTCTCCATGTATTGCACCACGTCGCGGATGGTGTTCTTGCGTACTTCTTCACCGCTCACGGGCGAGTACGTCTTGCCTACGCGCGCGTACAAGAGTTTTAGATAGTCATAAATCTCCGTCACGGTGCCTACGGTGGAACGGGGATTGCGGCTGGTCACTTTCTGCTGGATGGCTATAGCGGGCGGGATGCCTTCGATCTTTTCGACGTCAGGTTTCTGCATCCTGCCCATAAACTGCCTTGCATAAGCGCTCAGACTCTCTACATATCTCCGCTGCCCTTCTGCATATAAGGTGTCGAACGCCAGCGAACTCTTGCCGCTGCCGCTCACACCTGTCACCACCACCAACTTGCCGCGGGGGATATCTACTGTCACATGCTGCAAGTTATGGGTGTTCGCTTCTTCTATGTGTATAAAATCCTCTTTCAACTCTAACCTCAAACCTCTAATCTCAAACCTCTAAACTACTTCCTGCATGCCGCCTCTGCCTCGATACGCAGCCGTTCCAACTCGGCACGGGAGTTGGCATTCGTGGTGTCTAACTGCTCTGCTGTCAATCGGGGAACCCGGATAGGTGTGCCGATCTCGATATTGCTGGGGTTGGTTATACGGTCCCGGTTCGCATCGTAGAGATACGGCCAGTAACGTTTGTCTCCGTAGAACCGTTTGGACATCCATGTAAGACGGCTGCCGGCATGCATTTCCTCGGTGGTTATCAGATCCGAATAAGGGGCTTCTTCCTGCTCTATACCATCCGAGATGGCTAAGAACTCGTCCAGAATCTGCTGCTGTGGAATGTCGCCTTCCGGAATCATGTCGATTTGCGAACGGGACTCTGTCTCTGCCTCGTCAGAGGGTGGGGCGGAAATGGTGTCTTCTACTTGTTCTGTCTGTGGCTGCTGAGGCTGGGCAAGCGACTCCAACCAACTGCTCAGACGGTTGCGAATCAGCAAATAACCGCCTCCTAACAATAACAGCAATACAATAACGCAAATCAGCAGATCGCGCAGGAAATGATATTTCTTGGGCTTTTTAGGTTTATCTTCCTTAAGCGGCTTCGGCTCAACAACCGGCTCCGGTACAACAACCGGCTCCGGTACAACAACTGGTTCTGGCTTAACAATCGGTTCCGGCTTAATAACAGGCTCCGGCTCAACAACAGGCTCCGGCTTAACAATCGGTTCCTGCTCTACAACCGGCTCCGGTTCTTCCGTTTCCGCTTCTTTGTTGGGGTCTTGACCCAAATCAGCCAGTAAGCCTACTATCTCATCGGCCTGTTCGCCCAGCTTCTTTATCGGGTCGATAGGAAAATCACCCTCTGCCGGCTGATGGCTGACATCCGATGGCTGATTGCTCTCAATCATCTCTTTGACGCCTGCCTCAGGGGAGAATACAACTTTGTTGTATCCCTCTATCACAATCTCTTCGCCGGTGTTGATATTGACACTCTTGCGAGGCGCAACGGCTTGTAACTTGAATGTTCCTAAACCGTTGATTTTTACTTGTTTGTCTGTGCGTAAGCCTTCTTTTAACTGCTCCGCTAAGGCGTTCAGAAATGTTCCTGCCACCTTCTCCGTGACGCCGGCGCGCGATGCTAAGGCACGGCGTAACTCGGTCCAACTCAGTTTGTCTGCCATGGCTTACACTTTTTTAAGTTCGTCTTTCATGTTTGCAACAGGTCTGAACACCAGTTGGTTTTTGCTGGGTATTGTCGTTCGTTCGCCCGTGCGGGGGTGAACGATGATGCGGGACTGGCGCTCTTTGATCTCCAGAACGCCTAAACCCTGCAACTGAATGGCTTTGCCTGCCATCAGGTTTTCACGCATGATTGCATTAGTTGTGCTCAACAGCTGTTCCGCATCTTTTTTGCTTAGTCCCGATGCTTCTGCTATCAAACTGACAAATTCTTTCGTTAGCATGGTATTTTGTCTTTTTTACTTTCTACTTTGAGCGGCTCTGCCGCGGTCTTTCTACTATTTCTCCGTACAGGTCAAACTCCTCTGCCCGAATGATCTCTACGTCATAAAACTCCCCTACTTGGTACTTGGTACTTAGTCCCTTGGTACTTATCAGCACTTCGCAGTCCACCTCCGGGCTGTCGTATTGTGTCCGGCCTACGTAGTAGTCGTCTTCTTCGCGGTCTATAATCACCCGTTCTGTTCTGCCTGCAAAACGCTGCATCAACTCGCCGCTGATCTCTTGCTGGATTGCCATCAGTTCTGCGGCGCGGGCGTCTTTCACTTCTTGGGGAATATCATCTTTGTAATGCCTGTGCGCATACGTGCCTTCCTCGTCCGAGTAAGCGAAGCAACCCATCCGTTCGAAACGCATCTCTTTCACCCATTCCTTCAACTCCTCAAAATCCTCCTCGGTCTCTCCGGGGTGGCCTACCAGCAATGTCGTGCGGATGCAGATGCCCGGCACTCTCTCGCGTATCTTCCTGATCAGCGCATCCTGTTCCGCCCGCGTTATGTGTCTCCGCATCAGACCCAGCATATGGTCTGTGCAATGTTGCAAAGCGATATCCAGATATTTGCATACATTCGGATGTTTGGCCATCACGTCCAGCAACCCTTCCGGAAAATCCGTCGGGTAGGCGTAATGCAGTCGGATCCATTCTACGCCGGGCACTTGCGCTATCTCGTCAACCAGCTCCGGCAGTAAATGCCTGCTTTTTTCTTTGAGCGAAGCGGTCTTTGTACTTTCGACTAAATCTAACCCGTAACTGCTCAAATCCTGTGCAATGACGTTCAGCTCTTTCACGCCTTGGCTCACCAGCCACCGTACTTCGTCCAGAATCTCCTCTTTCGGCCGGCTCGTATGTCTTCCTGTTATCAAAGGAATAGCGCAGTACGAGCAGAACCGGTTGCAGCCCTCGCTGATCTTCAGATAGGCATAATGCTTCGGCGTCGTCAGCTTCCGCTCAAAGGATGCACATCTGTTTGCCCCTTTCTTTTGTTGTGCCGGATTTAATCCGGCTTTAGTCCCCTCTCTTGAGGAGAGGGATAGGGTGAGGTTCTCAAAATCGAACTTGCCGTAGTACTCATCCACTTCCGGCAACTCTGCCTCCAACTCTGCGCGGTATCGCTCGCTCAGACAGCCCATGACGATCAGCTTCCGCAGTTTTTTCTCTTTTTTCCGCTCTGCCATCTGGAGGATCATGTTGATACTCTCTTCTTTGGCATCGCCGATAAATCCGCAGGTGTTGATCACGCATATCTCTCCTTGCGGATCTTCCGCGTCATGCACACAACGCCAACCTGCAGCCTCCAACTGCCGCATCACACGCTCCGCATCCACCAGGTTCTTCGAGCATCCCAGCGTGATAAAATCTATCTCTCCTTTAACCACTTTGAACTTTTAACTTTCTACTAGACGACTTCTTTCAACTTTCAACTTTCAACTTTCAACTTTCAATTTCCCAAATCGCAGTGGAACTTCAGACGAACGAGCCGCACATGCATCTCGTCGTAATAATCCTCGCCTAACTCCTCCATCGCCTTCTTGATGTTATCGTTCTCGGCCGTCTTGAAGTACTCGTATATGTCGGCTTCTTCGTCCGGGTCAACTACTTCTTTGATGAAATAATTGATGTTGATCTTCGTGCCGCTGAAGACGATGGCTTCCAACTCATCCATCATCTCTTCCATGGACATACCGCAACTCTCTGCCAGGTCGTCCAGATCCACACGGCGGTCGATGGCTTGGATGATTTGTTTCTTGCGTGTCGATTTCTTCGCTACGGTACGGATCCGCAAATCCTCCGGACGGATGATCTCGTTCTCGTCCACATACTCCTTAATAACGCGCAGGAACTCCTCGCCGTAACGCTTGGCTTTTGCTACACCCACACCGGGGATCGTCAGCAACTCTTCCATCGTGATAGGGTAGGTCGTTGCCATGGCTTCCAGACTCGGGTCCTGGAAAATGACGAAAGGCGGCACATCGCTCTTCTTCGCCTCTTTGCGACGGATGTCTTTCAGTATGGAGAACAGCACTTCGTCCGCTGCGGCACAGGTCGCACCGGCACCTTCCATGATCTCGTCTTCTTCGTCGTGTACCTCTATCGGCACTTCGAATTTGCCGGCGCGGCGGATAAATTTCTTACCCTCTTTGGTCAACTTCAGATCGCCGTACGAATCTACATCTTTCTGGATCATTCCTACCAGCAAAGCTTGCCGTAGGATGGCATGCAGCGTGCTCTCGTCTTCATCGCTGGCGGCGCCGAAATTCTCTAACTCATCGTGGTGATAACTCATCACCTCGGCGGTCTGGTTGCCGTGAAGAATATCTACGATATGTTCTGCTTTGTGGTGCTCGTTGACCTGTTGGATTGTCTCCAGAGCGATCTGAAGCAACTCGCTCGCATCCACCATCTTATAGGTCTTGCGGCAGTTGTCGCAGTTGCCGCAGTTGTCTTCGTTGTATTCCTCGCCGAAATAGTGCAGCAGCAGCTTGCGACGGCAGATAGTGCTCTCCGCATAACTCTGGGTCTCGAACAGCAACTGGTTGCCTATTCCGATCTCTTTGGGGGTCTTGTCTTTTTGGAAGCGCCGCAGACGCTCTATGTCGTCCGGGCTGTAGAAACAGATACACTGACCTTCGCCGCCGTCACGGCCTGCACGGCCTGTCTCTTGATAATAACCCTCCAGACTCTTTGGAATGTCATAATGTACCACAAAACGGACATCCGGCTTGTCTATACCCATGCCGAAAGCAATCGTAGCTACGATCACTTGGCATTCCTCCATCAGAAAAGCATCCTGGTTCGCGCTGCGCGTCGCTGCATCCATGCCGGCGTGATAAGCGCGGGCGCTGATACCGTTTACCTGCAGCACCTGAGCCAGATCCTCTACTTCCTTCCGCGCCAGGCAATATACAATACCGCTCTTGCCTTCCATGCTGCGGATGTAACGAACCAGGTCCTTATCTACATCCGCGGTCTTCGGCCGTACTTCGTAATACAGGTTCGGCCTGTTGAAACTGCTCTTGAAAACAGTCGCGTCAAGCATGCCCAGATTCTTCTGAATGTCTTTCTGTACCTTCGGGGTCGCTGTTGCGGTCAGCGCAATGATCGGGGCTTTGCCTATCCGCTGAACCATGCTGCGGATCTGGCTGTACTCGGGACGGAAGTCATGACCCCATTCTGAGATACAATGAGCCTCATCTACTGCGTAGAAACTGATCTTTACACCCTTCAAAAAGTCCACATTCTCGTTCTTCTGCAAACTCTCCGGAGCCAGATACAGCAACTTGGTCCGGCCTGCCAGCACATCGTCCTTTACCGCATTGATCTCACCCCGACTCAGACTCGAGTTGATGAAATGTGCCACACCCTCTTCTTCAGAGTAGTTTCGCATGGCGTCAACCTGGTTCTTCATCAGCGCAATCAACGGAGAGATAACAATTGCCACTCCGTCCATGATCAAGGAGGGCAACTGGAAACACAAACTCTTTCCGCCACCCGTCGGCATGAGAACAAAAGTGTCTTTCCCCTCGATAACATTACGGATGATGGCTTCCTGATTGCCTTTGAACGTGTCAAACCCGAAATAAGTCTGCAGCGCATTTACTAATTCTTCATGTGTTACATTCATGATAGCTTTCTATGCCTTTCTCTTATATTTTTTTTGATTATATTTTTCTAATATTCTATATTTCTCCATTTTGTCTAGCCTCCTAGTTCCTCTAGTCCGTCTATTCCTCCTATTCCTCCTATTCCTCCTAGTCGTCTAGTTCCTCTAGTCTACCTAGTTGCCTAGTCGTCTAGTCCTCTATCCGTCTAGTCCGTCTAGTCCGTCTAGTCCGTCTAGTCCTCCTAGTTCCTCTAGTCTGTCTAGTTCTCCTAGTCTGCCTAGTTGCCTAGTTGCCTAGTCGTATAGTCGTATAGTCCGCCTAGTTCCTCTATCCGTCTTCTAGTCCGCCTAGTCCTTTAGTCCGCCTAGTCCGTCTAGTTCTCCTATTTCTCCTATTTCTCCTAGTCCTCCTAGTCCGCCTAGTTCCTCTGGTCTGCCTAGCTCCTCTAATTGTGCTAGTTCCTCTAGCCGTCTAGTCGTATAGTCCGTCTATTCCTCCTATTCCTCCTAGTCGTCTAGCCCGCCTAGTCCCTCTAGTCCTCCTAGTTCCTCTTGTTTGTCTATTCCTCTAGTCCTTCTATTCCTCTAATTCTCTAATTCTCCTCGCCCTCCTGGTGCCTTTCTCCTTCCCTCTATCGGAAGGTCGGGTAGGGCATTCTACTCAAAAACGCTACAAAAGTACTAATATTTTTTTATATATGCAAGACCTCATGCCTTTTTTGTCTATTTTTTTTCATTTTGTTTTATTTTTTCCCTTTTGTCCTCTCTCCTTTCCTATGAATTATTCCTTTTTGATGTATTTTTTCGCCTTATTCCGTCTCTCTCCTCCCAGCTCTTTTTTTCTCTCCCTCTCCCCCTTCCAGGGGGCCGGGGGCTTCTTCTCCCCCTTTAGGGGGCCGGGGGGCTTCCTTTCCCGCCTTCAGGGGGCCGGGTGGCTTCCTCTCCCCTTTAGGGGGCCGGGGGGCTTCCTCTCCCCTTTCAGGTGGCCGGGGGGCTTCCTTTCTTTGTTCATTGCGTCCAAATCGAATTTGGACACGGCTCTGCCCAATTGAGCGTCCGGTGGACGGTAATAGAACCTTTTGGGGGCGGGGCTAATTCAAAATAAGGTCGAAATAGACTCATTACCCAAGGATAACCCAAGGATCCCCCAAGGATAACCCAAGGATAGACACTGTATTTTGTACAAAATGCACTCTTTCTATATATATACTATGTATATATATACTATTTTACAGTGCATCCATCCCGAAATGAACGAAAAATTCCATGTTTTTATGCCGGTTTCCGAAGGCTTTTTGAGCATGATTTCATGGACTCCTTTGACTAAAATGGCACCATTCTATCGAAAGATTTCGATATGTTTCGATTGAAAAATGTGAAAAAATTACAAAAAATGCAAAAAACTCTTGCACGTTTCAAAAAAAAGTAGTAATTTTGTGCCCGATTTGTAAAGTATATATAGCAAATGCTATAGACTTTGAATGATAAATCGCAATTTAGAATTAACTAATCGACCATGCAGAAACGGAATTTATCCTTCACGCAGCTCTTTAATCTGAGCTTTGGATTTTTCGGAGTACAAATCGCCTATGCGTTGCAGAGCGCTAATATATCCCGTATCTTCGCTACGCTGGGCGCTGACCCCCACACTTTGAGTTTCTTTTGGATCCTTCCTCCTTTGATGGGAATGATCGTTCAGCCTTTGGTAGGCAAGTATTCGGACAAGACATGGACGCGTCTCGGGCGGCGCAAACCTTATTTACTCGTGGGCGCGCTCATCGCGCTCGCGGTGATGCTGCTTCTCCCGAATGCAGGTAACTTCAGTTTTGCGCAGTCTGCCTTCCTCGGGCTCAACGCAGCGATGTGGTTTGGTATCTTCAGCCTCATGTTCCTGGATACTTCTATCAATATCGCTATGCAGCCGTTTAAGATGATGGTCGGCGACATGGTCAACGAGGAGCAGAAAGGAACCGCGTATGCCATCCAGTCGGCTCTCTGTAATGCAGGATCCGTGGTAGGCTACCTCTTCCCGATCTTCTTTACCTGGATCGGAATAGCCAATACGGCTCCCGAGGGAGTTATACCGGATTCCGTCAAATGGTCGTTCTATGCCGGAGCGGCTATCCTGATTCTTTGTGTCCTTTATACTTTCGCTACTGTGAAGGAACTCAACCCGCAGGAGTATGCGGAGTTCCACGGCATTAAGGAGAAAGAAGACAAATCACAAACTGCAAACGACAAATCGGAGGAAGGTTTCATAACCTTACTCCGCAAAGCGCCTTCCGCTTTCTGGACGGTCGGACTTGTCCAGTTCTTCTGCTGGGCGGCGTTCATGTATATGTGGACCTATTCCAACGGAGCTATCGCTACGAACTGCTTTGATTGGGACGGCGTGAATGCCGCGGATGCTGCTTTCCAGAATGGAGGTAACAGCGTCGGTGTGATGTTCTGTGTGCAGGCTATCGGCTCGCTCCTCTGGGCAATGGTACTGCCTTTCCTGGAGAAAAAAACAGGCAACAAAGGTGCATATGCTATCTCCCTTGTTGTAGGTGCAATCGGATTTGTCTCGACCTATTTCGTACATGGTAATATAGAGGTCTTCGGACAACTCCTGCCGGCTCCTGCACTCTGGCTGTCATACCTCCTCATCGGTGCTGCTTGGGCTGCTATGCTCGCCCTCCCGTTCACCATCGTTACCAACGCTATCAAGGGCGGTAACATGGGATATTACCTCGGGCTCTTCAATTGCACCATCTGTATCCCGCAGATTTGCGCAGCCCTCTGCGGAGGACTACTCCTTAAATATGCATGCGCGGGCGCGCAGTCTGGTATGCTGGTGGTTGCAGGCGTGCTGCTCCTCATCGGCGCCGCCGCTGTCTTCCTCATCAAAGAGAAAGAATAACCCCACCCCCCCTAGTTCTACTAGTTAGACTGGTCCACTATCGAAACAACAAAACAACAATAATACTTAATAAAAAACACACAAGCAAATGAAAAACAATCTTCTTTCATTCCGCGCCGTGTTGATGGCTTTCCTGTTGATGACAGGAATGACCGCCTTTGCTCAGGTAGCCGTACAGGGTACGGTTACGGATGCTGCGAACGGCGAGCCTATTATCGGCGCATCTGTGCTGGAGATCGGTACTACCAATGGTACGATCACCGATTTTGACGGTAATTTCTCCCTTACAGTCAAGCCGGGAGCTAAACTGTCTATCTCGTACATGGGTTATAAGACCCAGGAGTTGGCAGCCGCGGCTTCGATGGCTGTCCGCCTGGGCGAGGATGCCGAACTCCTGGACGAAGTAGTCGTTGTCGGCTACGGTGTCGTTAAGAAAAACGATGCTACCGGTTCGGTTACCGCTATCAAACCCGATGACATGAACAAGGGCCTCCAGACTACTGCTACCGACATGCTTTCCGGTAAAATTGCCGGTGTCTCTGTCACTTCGAATGACGGTACTCCTGGTGGTGGCGCTACGATCCGTATTCGTGGTGGATCATCTCTCTCTGCTTCCAATGACCCGTTGATCGTCATCGATGGTCTGGCTATGGATAACGATGGTGTCAAAGGTGTGGCTAACCCGTTATCGCTGGTGAACCCGAACGATATTGAATCGTTTACCGTCCTCAAGGATGCTTCCGCTACCGCGATCTACGGTTCGCGTGCTTCCAATGGTGTCATCATCATTACTACCAAAAAAGGTACGGCTAACCAGAAACTCAAGGTTTCTTATAATGGTAATGTCTCCTTCGGTACCCTGCTCCAGACGATGAATGTAATGAATGGAGATGAACTCCGTTCCTATGCGCAGGATCTCTATAACGATCAGGTGATGAACCCCGCTACCTATCGTCCGAAAGTATTGGATTACCTCGGCTCTGATAACACAAACTGGCAGAAAGAAATCTATCGTACAGCTATTTCTACCGACCATAACGTCTCTTTGATGGGTGGTACGAAGAATATGCCGTACCGCTTCTCTATCGGTTATACCGACCAGAATGGTATTATCAAGACCTCTAACATGCAACGTGTTACTGCATCCTTGAACCTCAATCCTTCCTTCTTGGACAAGCACTTGACCTTCAACCTCAATGCGAAAGGAATGTATATCTTCAACCGTTACGCTCCGGGTGTGGTTGGAAACGCTATCTCATTTGACCCGACTACTCCTGTAATGGGTGAGGCAATAGGCTATCTCACAGGGGCTCCTGTAGGTGCTAATCAGACTGTTTTGGGCCAGATTTTCGGCGGCTATTTCGGACGTGTACAAGGCGGTGCTGCTCTCAACGACTCAGAGTGGACGTCTATGTACAATACGCAGACTATTGCAAACCCTGCCAGCTTGCTGAATTATACTAACGATCGCGCTAACTCCGGTTCGTTCGTAGGTAACTTGGAGGCTGACTACAAAATCCATGGATTTGAGGATCTGCATATTCATGCTAACTTCGGCGCGGATTACTCTTATGGTAAGCAGGTTACGGAGATTGATCGTCTGATCCAATCTACAGATAATGGCTACTACGGCTACTACGGTTACGAGTGGGTTAAGAAATACAACCTCCAGTTCAACGCGTACGCGCAATACTATAAGGACTTCAACGAAAACCAGCATTTCGATATCATGGCGGGTGGAGAGTACCAGAAATTCCACCTGAATAGTTATCGCGAGGGCTGGAGAACGTATCCGATGACTAACAATGATGAAGCTCTTCGGGGCCAAAGGAAAGACTATAGCGATTATACCTATGGTACGCAATCCGCTCTTCTCTCTTTCTTCGGCCGTGCTAACTGGGTAGGATGGAACCAGGTAATGGCTACCGTTACTCTCCGTGCCGATGCTTCTACACGTTTTGCTCCGAATGTACGCTGGGGTCTCTTCCCGTCTGTAGCTCTTGGATGGAAGATCAAAGAGACCTTCCTCAAGGATGTCAACTGGCTCAATGACCTCAAACTCCGTCTCGGTTATGGTATCACCGGTCAGCAGAGTGTAGCTGATGCTTTCCAGTATCTGGCTGTTTATAAGCAAAATACTCCCGGACCGGGCGCTTGGTCAACTCTCGGAGAAAAAGCTTCTGATGTAGATCTCACCGGCAAAACGGAGAACGTTGATTATGTAATCGGACAAGATGGTTATGTATACTATATGACATATCGTCCGAACGAGTACAACCCTGATCTGACTTGGGAGAAAACGACTACCTATAACGCAGGTATCGACTTCGCTTTCCTCAACAACCGTATTTCCGGTAGTTTTGACTATTACTATCGTATCACCAATGACTTGATCAACCGTGTTACGATCCCGGCGGGTACCAACTTTAAAACTGAGGTCGTTAAGAATGTAGGTTCGCTTACTAACCAAGGTGTGGAGTTCGCTATCAACGCTGTGGCTATTGATATGAAGAACTTCAAATGGGATCTCGGCTACAACGTAGCTTGGAACCAGAATAAGATTGTCAGCTTGACCGGTTCTGACGCGCCGGGCTACTATGAGTATAACACAAGTTCCGGTATCGGTAACGGTATCTACGTACAGGCAAATACCGTAGGCAAACCTATCAACTCGTTCTATGTGTATGAGTCGAAGACCAACCCGAACACCGGTCTACTTTATCTCGTTGACCAGAACCACCCGGACGCTCTCCCGGGAGATGCTGAATATGATCTCACTGCGGAGGATAAGATATTCTATCACAGTCCCGCAGCTCCGGTTTCAATGGGATTCAATACCAAGTTCCAATTCTACGGCGTTGACCTGGGTATTACCTTCCGTGCTAATATCGGAAACTATGTATATAACTCTGTTCTGCAAGACCAGTTGCAATATGTAACAACCGCATTTGACGCCAAATTCAACGGATATCATAATATACTTTGGAATGCGTATAATGCATATTATGATGATGGTTGCCAACTCCGTAACGAGACCAACGGTGTGCTTTCTACCTATTTCGTTCAGAAGGCTTCGTTCCTCCGCTGCGATAATATCACGCTCGGTTATTCTTTCGCTCCGAAGAACAATATAGTTAACGGACGTGTTTACTGCACGGTTTCCAACCCCTTCGTTGTGACTGCATACAAAGGACTCGACCCGGAAATGCCGGGAGGTATTGACAGTAATATGTATCCGCGCTGTATGACTACGGTTGTCGGCTTGTCGCTTAACTTCTAATTAATTTCGCTAATACACTACAATTATGAAAAATAATAGTATTAAAACGCTTTTTGTAGCAGCATTGGCACTCGCGTTTACTGCCTGTATGAATTTGGAGCCGATTGACCCCAATACAACGCAGATGAACAATGAGAATAGCGATCAGATCATTGACGCACTCTATGCCAAGCTGTATGTCTCCTTTGTCCAAACCGGTCAGACTGGTGGTGGCGGAGACGCAGATATCATCTCCAATGATGAGGGCTACTCGGGATTCTTCCGTACGCTGAATGTGCTTAATGAGTTCCCTACCGATGCCGGTTGGTGGACTTGGCGAAACGATGATGGTTGCTCTGATCTGTTGATGATTTCTTGGAACCCTGCTAACGGATTCGTTTCCAAGTTATACAACCGTTTGAACTACGCTGTAACGATGTCGAACCACTTCCTGGATCTGACCGAAGGTACTACGGATCCGGAAATGATTCACAAACGCGCTGAGATTCGTTTTATCCGCGCCATCAACTATTATCATTTGATGGATATGTTCGGAAACGTACCTTTCACAGCTACTGTTTCAACATCGAATCCTGAGCAGATTGATCGGGCAAGTCTCTATGAGTGGCTTATTGACGAAATCGAGAATGGTCACAACGGGAAGACTTATATCAATCATAAAACGGGTGAGCCTCTCACTTCCTACAAGGTGACCGGCGATGCAGATCATGGCTTCCTGCAGGATCTTTATGCTAAGGGAGGTACTACGATCTATCGTATCACAAAACCGGCGGCTTATATGCTTCTTGCTCGTATCTACCTCAATGCAGAGGTCTATACCGGTACTCCGCAATGGGCAAAGGCAGAGGAGGCGGCTACCAAGGTAATTGAGGATTTCCCGACGCTGCACCCTGTTTATGCACAAATCTTCATGGGAGATAACGATGTTGTTGCACGCGAAGAGATGGTGCTACTCGCCGCGCAAGACGGTTATGCCATCCGTTCTTGGGCAGGTTCGCAGAGTACGATCGGTGCTACGCGTAATACGAATATGAATCACTGTGGTACTTCGGATAACAACTGGGGCTGCTGGCGTTCAAGCCCTGAACTGATAGCTAAATTCGGTAACTTCCAGGGAAAGACTCCGGCAGAAATCATTGCACTCGGTGGTGCATACGACGAGTTCGACATGCCGGCTATCGCAGGGGATGACCGAGCTATGTTCTGCGCACAGAATGTTAACCCCAATGACGGAACATTGAATACCAAGGGTTTTGCAGGTCTTGTTCCTGACAATGGCGCCGGTTTTGACTCCTGCTGGGCTATCTGTAAATGGACTAACCTCTATTCTACTGAGTTTGATGCTTCGCTCCATCCGCTTAATGATGGTCACGCAGCTCCGCAACATGACTCGAAGTTTGTAGATACCGATGTACCTATTATGCGTGCAGCCGAGGCATTCCTCACACGCGCAGAGGCTCGCTATCGTCAAGGCAAGTCTGAGGCGCTCGATGACATCAACACGGTTCGTAACCGTGCACACGCTACACCGCTGCCTGCTATCACGGATGACGAGATGCTGGATGAGTGGCTGCGTGAGTTCTATTATGAAGGACGCCGCCGTATTGACCTCATCCGCTGGGGACAGTTCGTCGGTCCTACCGCTACCCGCCATTGGGAAGGACGTGGTGCTACCGGTACCGGAAAAATGAAATCCTATACGACAAAGGATGCTTGGAATACCGATGTGGCTCCACTGGATGACCACTGGAAACTCTATCCGATTCCGGAGCAGGATGTAAATAACAACCCGAATGTCCTCCAGAACCCGGGATATTAAATTATGAAACTCATCATAAAGGATGATATTTAACAACAATTCAACATTAATTAACTTAAAATTTAGATTATGAAACTGAACAAAGTTTTTGCTGCTTTGATGGCAGTTGTAACATTGGTTGCATTCTCTGCTTGTAACAAAGAGAGTCAGGATGTTATCAAACTCAAGCTTAACAAAGCAAACCTGACGGTAGGTCAGACCTACACTGTACCGGTAGAGAAGGCTTCCGGTGACATCACTTGGACTTCCTCTAACGAGGCTGTAGCTACTGTTGACGCTCAGGGTACTATTACCGCTGTAGCAGAGGGTAGCTCCGCTGTAAAGGCTACTGTAGGTAAGGCTTCTGCTACTGTTGACGTTACTGTAACCGCAGGCGGTCAAACCGGTGGAGCTCCGGATTTGGATGCTCCGGCTGAAGGCAAACTGCTTATTGTGATTGAGATCCCTGCAGGTACTGAGTGCAACGGTATCGCTTTGAAGGGTACTTTTGACGGAAGCGCTTGGTCTGGTGAAAACACTTACCTCGGCGAGGATGGTGCACAGACTCCGGTAGATGGCAAAATCTACAAATTCGAGGCTATCGCTGACTACGCTAACTGGTACAAAGTAGAGATCCCGATGACGGAAGCTCTCGAGTTCAAGGTTTGCTTGATTTATGCGGGCGATGGTAGTTGGCAAGGACAAGGTGAAGACATCGCTCTCCATAGCTGCAACTACTCTTCTGTAGCTCCGACGATTGATGGTGGTCAGTGCAAAGCATTCAATGCAACTACCGGTCTGCTTTACCTCTCTATCGGCAAATGGCACGATTCCGAGTGTGCAGTTAAGGTTGAGCACGATTACGTCATTAGCGTAAAAGTTCCGACTTGCTCAGAGGTAACTCCTGAACTTGTTGGTGAGTTTGACGGATGGTCTGGTACTGCTCTTACCAAAGATGGTGAGGTATGGAAAGCTAATGTCCATGCTTGGGAAGGCTGCGAGTTTAAAGTTCGTGAGGCTGGCGATACGGATTGGAAGAACCAGATCCAGTATTACATTCCTGCTGACCCGGATAATGATGTTCCTTCAACATGGGCTGATGCTCAGAACTCCAAACTGGGCTCAGAGGTCAATGTTACATTGGACTTCTCTAACGGTGAGCAATATCGTTGGACTGTATGTGGCGCAGAGTAATTCCCATCAAATAGTTAGTCTGCTGATATGTTAGATAGATAATTAACTACTCAAAATAGTCAATTAAACAATTAACGAAAGCATACTAACCAAAAAAGATAGCCCGGGCAATCGCCCGGGCTATTTTTTTTTTTTTTGTCTCCTCGAACCCTACGTACTGGTAACGATGTGGTTGCGGAAAAGACTCCTAAATGACTCCTAAATGACTCTTAAATGACCCTTAATTGAGTCTTAAATGACCCTTCAGTAACTCTTAAATCACTCTTAAGTCACTCCATCTTGAAGACTCCTTTGCTGCCTTTCTTTACAATGAATGTGCATTGGCCTGCAAAAGCGTGCATCTCCGGTTTGACGAAACTGTCCAGACACGCTGCATCACCGTTTGCAGCGGCTACAAAACCTTCGCCTTCATACCGTATCATATTGTCTGCAAAGGGACAGAGATTGCCTTTCTTATCTACTACTTTGACGGTATAGTAGCATAACTCCTCCGGATTCTCTTTCTCATTCGCCCATATTACCTCCAAATGATGCGGTTTACCTGCCTTAAACACGAATTGGCGTGCCACTTCATTCCCTTTTTCATCATATGCAACAATCTTAATGGATTTTTTCTTGTACGGCACATCGAACCACATCAAACGGTACCGCGGCAAAAGTTCCGGCCGTGGCGCACTGCCCCATTCGGGAACTTCAAAAGTACCGACTTTCGGCATGCGGCTGACACCCTCTATCGTCTCGCCTTTAGCCAGACGCTCGGTCTCTTCCGCTGTAGCGAAACGCAGTCTGCCGTAACTCTTTTTTCCTACAAACAGCTCTGCGCTCGGATAACTGGTGTAGCAGAACACCGCTACTTTGTCGCCTTTCTTCCAGTTCCAGTGAGGCAGCAGATGCAGCGTCTCGTCCTTTTCATTCCATTGGCTGCGATAGAGCCAGTAACGGTCTTTGGGAAGCGAAGCCAGATCGATAATACCGAAGTAGGAACTATGGCTGGGCCATGCGTCGGTGTCATAAGGCGAGGGCTCGCCCAAGTAGTCAAATCCGGTCCATACGAACTGTCCGAGCGTCCAAGGGTAGTCGTCCTGCAACTGGAAATCCTGTTCGGGCAGACCCGACCATGCGCAGTATTCTACATCGTATCCGCTGGATTGCTGATCCGGATACATGGCATCGGGTTGGATCTTTGCCGGCAGTTTATACACGCCTCTGGAAGAAACGGTGCTTGCCGTCTCGGAGCCAAGAATCATTTTCTGCGGCAGGTTCTCATATCCCTCTATATAGCGGCTTGTGCGATAGTTGAATCCCGGAAGTTCCACCGCTGCGCCAAAACCATTATGGATGACATGCATCGCCTGGTCCATACCGTTTGTCACAGGGCGGGTAGGATCGAGCCGGTGGAACAAATCCTGCAACTCTTTCACAATCCCGATACCGTCCGGCAGCACTTGGTTCCATACCTCGTTGCCGCTTGACCATAGCATGACGGAAGCGTTGTTGCGGTAGTGCTTGACCATGTGGGTGATGTCCGCTTTCCACCAGTCGTTGAACTCTTTGCTGTAGTCGTTCTCTGTCTTGCCGTGGTTCCATACGTCGAATGGCTCCACGCAAAGCATGATTCCCATCTCGTCGCATAGTTCCACTAACTCCGGAGCCGGCATGTTATGACTCGTACGGATGGCATCGCAACCCATGTTCTTGAGCATTGTTAACTGGTGGCGCAGCGCATCTCTATGAACAGCGGCGCCGAGCGGACCCAGGTCGTGATGCAGACAAACGCCCTTGAACTTACGGGTCTTGCCGTTTAACTGGAACCCGTGCTCCGGCGTATAACGGATACTCCGGATACCGAAAGTGGTCGTCTTCTCGTCCAGAATCTTTTCACCACGCATGACCAGCGTGCGTGCTTTATGCAGATGTGGGGTCTCCGGACTCCATAACTGAGGAAGGAACACTTCCGCAATACCATGTTGCCCGCGGACTGTAGCGATCACTTTGTCTTCAAAGATCAGTTCTGTCTTTACCTCCACGTTTTCTTTCTCCGCCGTGGTCTCGTCCACGCCGTTCTGCAACTCCACGTCAATCTCAATGACCGCCCGGTCCTTGTTCACGCGGGGCGTACGGATGAGGACACCGAAAGTAGGAATATGTACCGGGTCGGTTTCTACCAGATGTACATTGCGGTATAGACCGGCTCCGGGATACCAGCGGCTCTGCTGGGGCTTGTTCTCCAAAAAGACATCGATATCTACGCTGTCGCCCGTGATGAGTTGGGGGAGAATATAGCAGTCGAACGTGTTGTAGCCGTAGGGCCAATAGACCATTTCTTCGCCGTTTACATATACGTCGGCATGACTCATGGCTCCATCGAAAACCAGCGTGTAGAACTTGTCCTTGTTTACTTTTACGCGCGTGCGGTAGTGTCCTTTGCCCATCCAAGGCAGACCGCCGCTTCGTCCGGTCTTCCAACTCGGTTCTTTCTCTCCGTTCTGCACAACAATCACTTCCTGCAGGTCGTTCGAACGGTCAAAAGGACCGCTGATAGCCCAGTCGTGCGGGATAGTTACTTCGTGCCATACGGTATCTACACCAGGCATCTGTTCCGACGGCTCTTGCCGGAACTGCCAACTCGTCAGCAGTGTGCTGACAGCTAATAAAATACTAAGCATAATAAAAATCCCTCCCTCCCTTGCGGGGAGGGTGGGGGTGGGGTTTTATTTGAATCTGTATTCCGTTGTCTCATCCAGTTTCTCTCCGGGACGGAGAACTATATCGGGGAAATCGTCATGGTGGATGCTGTCGGGCCAGTTCTGCGCCTCCAGACAGACGGCGTGCTGCTCGTCGTACATAGTACCGCTTTTTCCTTCGTGCCGCTCAATCCAGTTGCCGGTATAAACCTGCAACCCTTTCATCGTAGTCCAGCATTCCATGGTTCTCCCGTCCGCTTCCAGCGTGGCGGCATGGCGCAGTTCCTTTGGCGCATCGTGGTCGCAGAGACACCAGTTGTTGTCAATACCCCGCCATGTAGCGAAGAACGGATCTTTCATCTTGTCTCCCAGACGTACCGGCTGGCGGAGATCCATAGGGGTACCCGCAACAGGCTTGATCTCACCCGTAGGACAGGTGTTTTCGTCAAAAGGCGTAAATTTCTCCGCAAAAACCTGCAGGATATGCCCGTCTATTCTTCCGCTGCCTTCGCCCGCCAGGTTGAAATAGGCGTGGTTGGTCATGGCAACGAGGGTAGGAGCATCGGTCTTTGCCTCATAATGGATGCGGAGTGTGTTGTCTTTGGTGGCTGTATAGGTCACCCATACATCCACATTGCCGGGATAACCTTCCTCGCCGTCTTTGGAGCGATAGTGCAACTTGATCTCATAGATACTTTGCTCCACTATCTCCCATATCTTGGCATTGAATCCCTCAATACCGCCGTGCAGACTGTTCGGGCCATTGTTGACCGGCAGCGAATAGGTCTTGCCGTCCAACTCAAACTTACCGTCTTTGATGCGGTTAGCTACACGGCCGCAGATGGCGTTGAAATAGGTCTCTTGTGTCTGCCATTCTTCCGCAGTACGGAAGCCAAGAACGATGTCCTTGACTTCCCCTTTGCGGTTGGCTACCAGCAGTTTCGTGATCTTTGCTCCGAGGTTGGAGATTTCAACCTTCAGTCCTCCGCTGCTCTTAATCGTATAGAATTGGATCTGTTTCACTGGAATTAAAAATTCAAAATTAAAAATTCAAAATTCAAAATTTATTCCAAGCGGCTTACTCCGTCTCCGATTTCCGCTACATAGAAGTCTGCCTTCAAGCCTGTTTTCTTCTCATATTCGGCTCCTACGAAGGCTTTGAATTTCTCAATCGCTTCGTCCTTGACGAGGCTGACGGTACATCCGCCGAAACCTCCTCCGGTCATACGGCTTCCGAGTACACCTTCCACCTGCCATGCGGCTTCTGCCAGTGCGTCCAACTCAGGACCTGTCACTTCATAGTCGTCGCGAAGCGATACATGGCTGGCAGTCATCAGTTCGCCGAAATAGGCAATCTCGCCTTTCTTGAGCGCCTCCACTGCTGCTGCCGTACGGGCTACTTCGCCTACCACGTGGCGGGCACGTTTCTTCGCAATCGGGTCGGTGATAGCGTTCTCCACTTCGCGCCAGTCCTCTTCGGTCAGTTCGGCGAGGAACTTGATCGGTTTCACTTTGCTGATCTGCTCTACGGCAGTATGACACTGGCGCACGCGGTCGTTATAAGCACCGCTGTCCAGATGGTGCGGGCTGTGCGTGTTGGTAATCACTACTTTGATGCCATCCAACTTGACAGGCACGTGCTCAAACTCCATAGTATCGCAGTTGAGATAAATCGCGTGGTCTTTTTTGCCTTGCGCGGAAGCAAACTGGTCCATGATACCGCACATTACGCCGGCGTACTCATGCTCGCATGCCTGACCGATGAGCGCCAGTTCCGTGCGATAGGCTTTGTCGTCCGCATCTTTCCAACCCATCTCTTCCGTGAAGGCGCGGGCAGTAACAACCTCCATAGCTGCAGAACTACTTAAACCGGCTCCGGCAGGCACATTGCCGTAATAAAGCAGGTCGTAGCCACTCTTCAACTCGGCTTCGGGATGACGGCGATGGATGATTTCAATACATCCTAATGAGTAATTGCACCAAGCGCGGTCCGGCTGCGGAGCAACGGCATCAATATCAATCTCATATTTCTGGGGCATGTTCAGCGATTGGAAACGCAGCACGCGATCGTTATTAGGACGGATCAGAAGCCATGCTCCGAAACTCAGAGCGCAAGGAAAGACACACCCTCCGTTATAGTCTGTGTGTTCTCCGATCAGGTTGACACGCCCAGGGGCAAAAAACATTTTTTCAGCCTTGTGGCCATACGCTTTCTCGAAAGCAATTTGCATTTCTTGTGTAGTCATAATGGTATTATTTATGTATAAATGATAAATTTTGCTGCAAATTTACAAAAAAATTTTGATATATGCAAAAAAAGTATTAACTTTGCCGCGAAAATGACAAAAACGAAGAAATTAACTTTAAAAGAAATACACCATGAGACTAGAAATTCTACTTTATCTATTGATTTTTGTTCTTATCGGCTTAATGCTGGTGTCGTTCTTTCTGGTATGGCATTGGTTCGATGCCCGTGACCAGTTGAAAGTAGTGCGTGAGGCTACGCGCGAGCAGACGATTCATGCCATCCGTCATGCTCACAACAAATGCCGCATTTTGCTGTATGTCAGTTTGATTCTGACCCTCTGCTATCTGCCTATTCCTTTCATGTTAGGCGACTATTACGGAACGCTTGCCTATCCGGGAGTGGTTTTTATTGCCGATTTACTGATATTATTCGGTTTGCGCTCCCGCGCGAAAGCTTATATCGCCGCTATTGATGATTATGTTACCGCCAATGAGGAGCATGTCCATGAGGCGGCTATGCAACGCGAGCAGCAACGCGAGCAATGGAGAAGGGAAGCGAAAGAGTTGAATCCCAAGGCTCTGGCGTATATCAAAGAGACGATGGGGGACAACTACGAAGTATGGTTCCAGCATGATATCCTTGTGAGCCGTAATGTACTGGCTAACAGGGAGGAAGGGCTGCTCTATGCGCAAGGTATCGTCCTGCCGTTCAAGGAGATAATGGAGGTGCGTATGGGACGCAAGGATTTGAAACTCGTTACATCCAATAGCACCTATCCGTTTATCACCATTGATTTCGGCGCGCTGCCTATCAATCCGGAAACAGGTAATACCTATAAGGATGAGATAGCGGCGGAGATTGAGAAGATGATGCCTTAATAGCTCTCTTCAGCGGAAGGGAAAGAACTGTCTTTAACGGCCTCGATATAATTACCGACGGCCGTTTTTATTTCGTCTCCGAGCGATGCGAAATGGCGCAGGAACTTGGGTTTGAAGCCTTGGTTCAGTCCCAGCATGTCGTGTAGTACCAGAACCTGTCCGTCCGTTCCGTTTCCGGCACCGATACCTATAACAGGGCAAGAGACGGCTTTCGTCACTTTCTCTGCAAGTGCAGCAGGTATTTTCTCCAGTGTGATGGCAAAACATCCCGCTTCGTCCAGCAGTTTGGCGTCATGCAGCAGTTTGTCCGCTTCCGCCTCCTCTTTGGCTCGCAGGCCGTAGCCGCCGAACTGATTCACGCTTTGAGGTGTCAGTCCCAGATGGCCCATTACCGGTACACCGACCCGGATCATATGACGAATAGCCGGTACAATTTCCTCTCCGCCTTCTATCTTAACGGCATCGCAACCGCTCTCTTTCAGAATCTTGATCGCGTTACGGACTGCTTCTTCTTCGCTTACCTGATAGCTGCCGAAAGGCATGTCACATACTACCAGCGCATGGCGCGCTGCACGTACTACACCTTTGGTAAGGAAAATCATCTCATCTACGGTGATCGGCAGGGTGTACAGGTTGCCGCATACCACATTGCTGGCGCTGTCGCCCACCAAAAGCATATCTATACCCGCTTCATCTACCAGGGAAGCAAGTGTAAAATCATAACTCGTCAACATGGCGATTTTTTCGCCGTTAACTTTCATCTGACGAATCTTAGCCGTTGTCATACGGCTGTTTTGTACATGTACTGACATATCAATTACCAATTATCAATTATCAATTGTAAATTATCTATCACCGTCCTTTGAGGACAATCCAAATTATCACCGGTGCACCGAACAACGCGGAGACGGTAGAGATAGGCAGGGGGTAAGTGAAAAGCGAACACAATACGTCGCAAACCAACAGCAAGCATGCTCCTATCAGTGCGCTTGCCGGCACTGTCACCCGGTGGTTGGAGGTGCGGAAAATACCCCTCGCGATATGCGGAACGGCTACGCCGATAAAAGCTATCGGACCGCAGAAAGCCGTAACCCCTCCTGCCAGCAGCCCTGTTGCCAAGACGATATAGAGCCGCGTCCGCTCCACATGGATCCCGAGCCCGCGTGCATAGTCTTCGCCTAAAAGTAACCCATTAAGCGGTTTGAGGGCTAATAGCACAAAAAGAGCTCCGGTCAGCAAGATAGGTATCATCATCTGCATATCGCTCCATCCCACGCTGCTCAAACTGCCCAAAGTCCAGACAATGAACAGTTTCAGCGCATCCGGATTAGCAAAATTCTGCAATAAACTGACTAACGCGCCGGCGATGGAGCCGAACATCATTCCTACAATCAACAGACTCACATTGCCGGTCACTTTCCTGCTCACAGCCAGTACCAAAAGCAGTACAAGGGTGGCACCTATGCATGCGGCGACCGGAAGGAGCATGATCATCGTAGAGGACCACATCGTAAGAAATGCCACCCCCAGACTGGCGCCGGAGGAAACTCCCAATGTGTATGGTCCCGCAAGCGGGTTGCGGAAGAGCGTCTGCATGATCAAGCCCGAAACAGACAAGGCACTACCTGCAAGAATAGCGGTAACCGCCTTCGGCAGACGGATGGCATGCAATATATTCTGCTCCATGGGAGTCAGATCTCCCCACGGCCATAACCAAATACTGCCACTGCATATATCCAAACAAAACAGGACCGCCAACAGCCCCGCTAATGCAATAAATATGCCTGTGTTCCGTTTCTCCATAGCAATTCAGCCCGCAAAGTTACAACAAAAATTGCATATACGCAAAAAAAAATCACAATTTGAAGTATTTTGTCGGTAAACAAGGGTTAGTTAAGGTTTAGTCAAAGGTTAGGCAAGGTTTAGGCAAGGTGTAGTCAAGGGGTCGGCAAGGGTTAGTCAGAGTGCTAATTAACCTTATTATCTCGCACTTATGACGCACTTATCTCGCACTTATCACGCACTAATCACGCACTAATTTGAGGAAAAAAGAGAGAAAAAAAGGTGTGCTCCGGACGCAGAAATGCGTTCTACAGAAACACGATGCAAAGATAATACATTTTTATGAAATATCCAAATTTTTTTGACAAAAAAATAATTTTTTTTATAAAAATTTACGAACACTTGCATGTTTGCAAAAAAAGCAGTACCTTTGCAGCGAATTGTATATTGCGATACTATGGCTAAAGAAAAACCGTATATAGCGAAAGAAAAATCCTATATAGCGAAGGAAAAAAAACTAATATAGCAAGTATAGCAAAAGAAAAATCCTATATAGCGAAGGAAAAAACCTAATATAGCAAGTATAGCAAAAGAAAAAAACTATATGTATGGCAAAAGAAAAACCCTATTTGGATAATAACGGTCGTGCGCTGCCGTATCCATGGATTATCAATACCATGCTCTTTATTGTAGGCGGAATGCAGACCGTCCGCTTGCGATTCTGGAGCCGCAAACCGCGGCATGCCGCCGAGAAGACCCTCCGTGATATACTCACTATCTCCCGTAATACCGTCTATGGGAAAGAACATCATTTCGACCGCATCCTGTCAGCAACAACGGCGGATGATTTCTTCCGGCTGTACCGTCTGTATGTGCCTGTAAACGATTCGTTCGAGAGCCTCCGTCCATACGTGGAGCGTCATAAAAACGGCGAGGAGGATGTCCTTTTTCCGGGCAAACCGGACATGTATGCCACAACCTCCGGCACCACCAGCGAACCGAAATGGATACCCATGACCCATAAATATCTCAAGGACGTATATGGCCGAATGAGTCATATATGGACTTGGAATTTTGTGAAACACCGCAACCGCATCTTCGGCGGGCATATTTTTACTACGGTCGGCAAAGAATGCGAAGGCTATGCCCCTGACGGCACTCTGTACGGCTCTGTAAGCGGCGTCCTTGTACGCGACATACCGCCCATTATCAAGAAGCATTATACCGCGCCGGCATCAGTAATGGCAATCCCTGATTACGGCACCCGCAATTACGTACTGATGCGTCTGGCTTTGCAACACCGCGACGTGACTCTTTGGGCTACTGCGAACCCTTCCACTATCCTGGAACTCCTGCGGGCGCTCAATGAGAATACCGAGCAGATGATAAATGATATAGAAAAAGGAACTATCAGCGAGGATGTGGATATTCCGTTCGAGATTCGTTCCGAGCTTGACGCGTACATATCACCGAGACCGGAGCGGGCGGAGGAATTGCGGCAAATCTTAGCCGAAAAGGGGCATCTGTATCCCCGGGATTTCTGGCCGTGGCTGCAATATCTGAGTACATGGAAATGCGGCAACACCAAGATTTATATGGACAAATATATGGACCAGTTCGACTGGGACAAGACCTTCTATCAGGAACTGGGGTATATAGCTACGGAATGCCGTTTCGGTTTCTCGTTAGACGAGACGAACGAGTCGGTTCTCTTCCCGCAGTTCCATTACTACGAGTTCGTAGAAGAGAGTGAATTGGACAATCCCCGGAAACATTTTCTGCAGATAGACGAACTGGAGGTTGGGAAACGCTATTGCGCCTATGTGACGACTTATTCCGGCCTGTTCCGGTATAACATGAATGACCTGGTGGAAGTAGGCGGTAAGTTCCGCGAGACGCCGACGGTGCATATGGTATCCAAGGTGAACGGCATTGTCTCTCTGACGGGCGAGAAATTATATGAACCGCAATTTATGGACGCTGTGCACCAGGCGGAAGAAACCATGGGGGTCAAAACAAAGTTCTTTGTCGGTTTTGCAGATGTGGAGGAGTCCAAATATCATTTCTATTACGAGTTTGAGGACGAGAAGATTACTCAGGCCCGTGCGGAGGAGTTCACGGCGACGGTGGACGAGAAACTGCAGCATATAAATCTGGAATACGAATCCAAACGCCAGTCTTTCCGCCTGCATGCGCCCGAGACGCATATTCTTCTTTCCAATGCGTACGCGCGGTTTAAGGCTGCGTGTCTCAAGGACGGCTTCCGGGACGGGCAATTCAAATTCAACCTCCTCATGCAGGACGAGAAACGGCGGACGAAATTCAATCTTCTCCAACGTTTGGAGTCCGGCTTCGAACGGTTCAGCGATACAGTAATTAACAGAGCAGAAAAGATAGATGAAAGACGAAAAGAGCGTGCCCAGCGCCGCAAAGCCAGAGACCGCAGGCATAGAAGCTGATATAAAAACGGTCATTTTCGACCTGGACGGAACGATGTATGACAAACGCGGTCTTGCCGGCCGTATGGTGCACCGTCTGTGGTGGTGCCTGCCGCTGTTGATGGCGGAGCGTTTTGCCCGCAGAAACGCGCATTATGTCCGTTTTGCCTCGGAAGAGGAGTTCTTCGGCTTTTTCTTCACTACCATGTCCCGCGGTCATTGGTGGGGACCTCGAATAGCGGAAAAATGGTATCACTATGTGTACCTGCCTGCGATGGTGCGGCTGATCCGCAAATACCACCATGTGCGGCCAGAGGCTGAAGAACTGTTGCGTATCTGCCGCGAGCGGGGATTGCAAACCGCAATCTATTCCGATTATGGCGCAGTGACGGATAAACTGGAGGCTTTGGGTATAGATCCGAAGCCGTTTGATCTGCTTGTTTCTGCTCCGCAGTTAGGTGCGCTCAAGCCGTCGGAAGCGTGTGCACGGAGAGTATTAGAGATGCTGGAAGCGGATCCGCAGACCACACTTTTTGTGGGCGACAGAGACGATAAGGACGGCGCTTCTGCAAGAGCAATAGGAGCAAAATTTATGTTAATCGGCAATGGAAATGAATAAGCGATACAAAGATTTGAAGGTAACCCCCGGGACTTATGTGCCGTCGGTGAAGACGGATTTTCCGGAAGAAGATCCGTATGTGGGGTTGTACAAACCGGTCTATGACCGCGATTTTCCTGCGGTGGACGCGAGTTATCCGTATTTCGACGAGTCTCCTGCGAATAAGAGGTTGATATCTCTCGGCTACCTCTTCGTGCTGAGGCCGTTAGGCTGGATTTTGCGACTCAAGTACGGCCTGCGGTGGAAAATAGAGGGGGAACAGAAATGGCATCGGAGTTCGTGTCCTGTGCGGAAATGGCTGCGGCAGTTCGACCTCTCGCATGGCGCGATCACAGTTGCCAATCATTGCTACCGGCATGATTGCGCTTCTGTGCTGACCACTTTTCACGCTTCCAGTCACATGCGTATCCCGATGTTTGCTCCTAATTTCCGGACAAAAGACCAGATATTTCTCCGCATAGTCGGTGGAGTGCCTATCCCTCCACCAGAAGCCGGATTGAGCGCGATGAAAGCATTCAATGCCGCTTTCGATAAATACAATGAGAAAGGCTATTGGTTTCATATCTTCCCGGAAGCCAAACGGTGGGACTGGTATAAACCCCTGAGACCGTTCCAGAAAGGAGCATTCACTATGGCCTATAAGTACAACAAGCCGATATTGCCTTTTGCCATAACCTATCGCCCCAGAACCGGAATCTGGCGGTTGCTGGGGCCGAAAGACGAACCCTTGACTCAGGTAGTTATCGGTGCACCGATATACCCGAATGTTTCCAAACCCCGAGCAACGGAAGTCGAACGATTATTGAATGAAACACACGCAACCATATGCCGTTTAGCAGGAATAGAACACAATTCGTGGCCGTCTCAGCTTTAGTGGGAGCAATGCTCATCTGGTCGGTGAGCGGGATTGCAATCAAACATGCGCTGGCTGTTTTGCCGCCTTTCACCATGATTGTATTGCGGTTCGTGCCTTCTGTGCTGTTGATGCTCGTTATCGGTTTGGTCAGGCGGAAGCATTCGCTTTTTTGCCTCCAACGGATGGAATGGAAAGACCTGCCGCTATTCCTTATTGCGGGCTTTTGTCAGCCGTTTCTCTATTATTTGCTGGAGACATTCACTTACGATGCGCTCAACAGCCCTACGATAGCCGAGACGTTGCTCTCTACGTCCCCTTTGTTGAGTCCGCTTTTTGCGGCTGTGCTGCTCAGGGAAAGGGTGACAAAATACAATATTGTGGGTATTCTGGTTTCTACATGCGGCGTTTTTGCCCTCTCACTTGCCGGAAGTTCGGATTTCTCTATCGGTAATTATTGGGGCATTCTGCTGGCTTTTGCGGCTGTTTCAGCCGCCGTAATAGACTCAATAATGATGCGCAAAGCACCGTTGAAATACAGTTCGCTTTCCTTCGTTTTTTATACCCAGTTGATCAGTCTGCTATTCTTCCTGCCAATCTGGTTTTTGCGTGAAGGACCGGAAGCCTTGAAAGCCCTGGATTGGTCGCAAGCCACTGCATTCGGTTCCGAGCTGAACACTGCTTTAATATGCGTCTCGTATCTCACGGTTTTTGCCAGCGTAACAGCATTTATACTCTTTTGTTTTGCACTGCGGAAAGTAGGAGTGACGCAAGCCAATGCGTTCAATAATATCCGGCCGGCTTTCACGGCTCTTTGGATGTTTCTTTTCTTCGGGGAACACCTCCCTGTTGCCAAGTGGATCGGAATAGGATTAATCATTTTTGGGCTATTTGTGTGCCAGAAGAAAGAAAAAATTGCCGATTATTAAGATTTTTTTGTCTAAATCAAATAAAAATAGTAACTTTGCGCGATTTTGTGTTTACACAAAACGGAATGTGAAATATAACAAACAATAATATGGAAAATATTTACACAGTGGATTTCTTTTACGACCTGCTGTATATCATGTTTATCGTGGGGTTGGTCGTATTCGTATCGCTTTATTTCGTAGATGCGGGATATGGCAAGATGCGTACGGAGAAGTGGGGACCGTCGATGAGTAACAAGACGGGCTGGTTTTTAATGGAAGTGCCGGTATTTCTGGTGGTGCTTTATCTTTATTTCAAGTCTTTTCCGCTATACGGAGGCATAACGAAAAATGTGCCGTACTGGATTTTCTTCCTTATCTTTGAGTTTCATTATTTCCAGCGGTCGTTTATCTTCCCCTTCCTGTTGAAAGGAAAGGGTAGAATGCCGTTTGCTATCATGATCCTGTCTGTAGTGTGGAATCTGATCAACGGTTATATCCAGGGTTTCTGGCTTTTCCATCTGGCTCCGCAATACTATCCGGAAATGTACACGTCGTCATGGGTGACTACGCCGCAATTCATCATCGGCACAATTATCTTCATCGTCGGCTGGTGCATCAATATGCATTCGGATTATGTTATCCGCCATCTGCGTCAGCCGGGAGATACGAAACATTATCTGCCGAAAAAAGGTCTGTACAAATACGTCACGAGCGCGAACTATCTGGGAGAGATCACAGAGTGGCTCGGCTTTGCTATTCTTACATGGTCGCTTGCCGGACTCCTCTTCTTCTGGTTCAGCTGCTGCAATCTCGTGCCGAGAAGCAATGCTATCTATAAGAAATACGAGGAGGAATTTCCTGATGAGTTCGACCGCGAGAAACTGAAACGTATTATTCCATTTATTTATTAATCCGGCTAACCTATGACTGTCCGGAGAGTCTCACTAACATAAAATGAAAAATAACAAGCTCTTTACTCCCTATCAATTAGGCCCAATCACATTACGCAATCGCATCATCCGTAGTGCAGCATTCGAAAATATGGCGCGCAATAATGCGCCAACGCAGGAGTTGCAGGACTATCATGTCTCTGTTGCCCGAGGCGGAGTAGGAATGACTACCGTGGCTTACGCAGCTGTGGATTTGAGCGGCGTGTCTTTTGACGGTCAACTCTATGTCCGTCCTGAGATTATTGAGGATATGAAAAAAATGACCGCAGCCATCCATGCGGAGGGTGCCAAAGCCAGTATCCAGTTGGGTCACTGCGGTAACATGACCCATTTCTATACCTGCCATTGTATGCCCGTTTCGGCTGATACATGGTTCAATCTCTATAGTCCTACTATTCACCGCCGCCTCAAAATAGAGGAGATTCATCATCTGGTGAAGAAATTCGGCGAAGCGGTAGACTGGGCGCGCGAGTGCGGCTTTGACTGCGTGGAGATACATGCGGGTCATGCCTATCTGATCTCCCAGTTTATCTCTCCCCGTACGAACCACCGTCATGACGCATACGGCGGAAGTTTTGAGAACCGCGTGCGGTTCATGAACGAAGTGTTGGACGAAGTGATGGAGCATGCCAAAGACGACATGGCGGTAGTGGTAAAAACCAATATGTGGGACGACTGCTGGCACGGGTCGGATATAGAGGAAGGTATTAAGATCGCCAAGGAAATTGCGAAACACAAGGTTCATGGTATCGTCCTCTCCGGAGGAACGGTGAGCCGTTCGCCTATGACGATCCTCGGTGGCGCTATGCCCTATAAGACGCTCGCCCATTATATGAGCATGAAATCTTTCTGGTGGCTCAAAGCGGCACTCAATATCCCCGGAGTGGCTCCGATAATGATGCCTACCCAGCCCTTCAAGGAACTCTATTTTATGGACAAAGCCAAGATTTTCCAGAAAGAGATCACAGAAGTTCCCCTGATTTATGTAGGAGGTGTGCAGAGCGGAGATAACTGTCAGCAGATTATGGACGAAGGATTTGAACTCTTCCAGATAGCCCACGTGCTTATCAAAGATCCCGAGTTCGTACATCACGTGCAGGAAAACCCGCATTATCATGCCGGTTGCGGCAGGTCGAATTACTGCGTAGGACGCATGTACACGCAGAATATGAAATGCCACGAGTGCGTTGAACGGGACGGAGAGCAGATACCCGCACGCATTAAGAAAGAGATAGCGCACTTGGAACGCAAAGCCCAGGAGTCTATTGCTGCGGCCAAATGAAAGAACTAAATGGTGAATGATCAAATGGCAGGCGGCTCGATGTTAGCTTTGGTAACCGGCGCTTCGTCCGGAATAGGATTGCAATACGCCACAGCATTGGCGCGGGATTATCATTGTGACCTGTTGCTGATCAGCAATCAGGAAAAAGAACTGGAGCAGGTGGCTTCCGATTTGGCTGCGGCTTATGGCGTCAGAACCATTGCCCGTTTTGCGGACCTCAGTCTTGCTGACGCAGCAGAAAAACTTCATGACTGGTGTGTTGAGAACGGCTATGTGGTAGATATCCTTATCAATAATGCAGGGGTGTTCTTTTTCAATCCGTATTGTGAGACTTCGATGAAACGTATCGACCTGATGCTGCAGTTGCATGTAGTCACAGTAGCCAAGTTGACACGGCTTTTTGCGGCGGACATGTGTGCACGGCAGCTGACAGAAGAGGAAGCCGCACAGCGTATATGCGGCCATAAACGCATGAAAGGCTACATTCTCAATATGAGTTCTATGTCCGCATGGATGGCTATGCCGGGAATTCAGACCTACAATGCGACCAAGGCGTTTATCTATAATTTCTCCAAATCTATCTGGTATGAACTCAAACCGCAGAACGTCGGTATTACCGTGATGGCTCCCGGGGCGGTGGATACCGGGCTTTTCGGCTTGGCGCCCAACCTGCGCAAACTGGCGGTGCATCTTACGGTGTCCATACCTCCTGAGAAACTCGTCAAAAGGGCTCTACGGAAAATGTTCCGGAATAAGAAGGCAGACACTCCGGGGTTCATCAATTGGCTGTCCACGCCGATCTTGAAACATACTCCTGATTGGCTGTTATTCCTCGCTATCAAATATGTAGGGAAATACCAAAAATAATCGAGTTGTTATTATCTAAAAGGCACTATTGTTAAGAAAATCATAAAACAATGGTGCTTTTTTGTTAATATTTAATATACGATTATTATTGCAGTTAAAAAAAGTAACCTTTTTCTTAAATTCAAATTGCCTGTATTTCGAAAAAATGTTGTATCTTTGCGCCGTTTTTTGGACTTTTAAGCAAATATGAAACATTTTTACAGTTTATTGGTATTAGTTTTTATCTCTCCTGTTCTTTGGGCGGAGACGTTAACGGGTATTATTACCGACGCTTTTACGCGTGAGCCGCTTATCGGTGTGACGATTCTGAATACGGATAACAACAGCGGAACCGTTACGGATTTTGACGGTTCGTATTCGTTAGAGGTCACTTCCTTACCTGCTCATATTAAATTCTCTTATGTGGGCTACCAAACAGAGGAGAAGGTTTTCAAGACTATTCCGTCCGTTTATAATCTGGTACTTCAAGGTGACAATGAGGTGCTTGACGAGGTAGTCGTAACAGCCGGTCGCTTTGAGCAGCGCATGACCGATGTCACGGTGTCTATTGAGGTGGTGAAACCGCAGGCGCTACGCAGCCAGGCTCCTACAGACCTGTCCGCTACGCTCCAGACGCTTCCCGGCGTAGAGGTGATAGACAAACAACCGTCTATCCGTGGCGGTGGCGGATGGACCTATAGCGTGGGTTCGCGATGCCAGGTGCTGATGGACGGAATGACGATCCTGAATCCAAAGACCGGCGAGATCAACTGGAATAACGTGCCCTTGGAAAATGTGGCGCAGGTGGAGGTAGTCAAAGGAGCTTCGTCTGTTCTCTACGGCTCGTCTGCGCTCAACGGCGTAATCAATGTGCGCACCCAGCGTCCCGGAACGGATCCGGAGACCAAGATTTCCGGTTATGTAGGCGTATATGACAATTATAAAAACTACTCCTACACGGGTGCACGCCTTCCTCTCTATTATGGTGCGGAAGCTTCTCATTCGCGCCGGGTAGGGGACTTTGATTTCTCGGCAGCGATCAGCGGGTTCAAAGATGAGGGTTTCCGCCAGCAGAGTTTCAATGACCGTGCGCGTCTGGGCGGAAACATGACCTATCACAAGCCTATGCCGGAAGGCAAATACATGAATATGGGCTTCAACCTCAATTATGTAGCGAACCAATACGGCGATTTCTTTATCTGGCGCAGCCCCAAGGACCCGATTCATCCTTCTCCGCTGACCAACATGGGACGCAAGGAGCATAATTTCAATATCGATCCGTTCTTCAATTATGACGATGTAGATAAAGGTATCTCGCACAAACTGCGCACGCGTTTCTATGTCACTGCAGATAATATCACCACTCCTTCGGCTACTCTCACGACCGAAGAGTTGCTCAAATGGGGCGTACAGTCGTTTGATTTGGACAAAGTCAAAGGATATTACGACCAAGTGAAAGGTTACACGGATGGTGGAATGGCCATTTCGGACGCATTGTTGGTTACTTTCCAAGATGTAGCTATTCCTGTGGTAAACGAGGACTGGCTGGGGGCGGTGACCAATGGTATAGACTTGGTGAAAAACGGCTTGGGTTATACCGGTACAGTAGCAGAACTGCAAGACGCAGTGGCGTACGCGATGAACCTGATGACCGATCATACCCCTACGCGTCCTGAGTTGACATACAACGGCTATGTGGATTACCAGTTCGCCAAACAATGGAAATCCGGCGTGCGTCTGACGACCGGTATTAACTGGAATCATATTACCAATACCGCCAATATCACCGGCACGCACCAGACGGATAATTTAGCAGCATACCTCCAATACGACCATCGTATAGCGAACCGTCTGTCGCTCTCTGCCGGTGTCCGTTTTGAATACTACCGCATGGATAATGATCTCAAGGAAGCGAATATCCAGATCGGCAAATGGCTTTGCCCGGTACGTCCGGTCTTCCGTGCCGGTCTGAACTGGGAGATCTACAAAGCCGGCTTCCTCCGTGCTTCGTTCGGGCAAGGATATAGAAACCCTTCTATCACCGAGAAATTTGCCCGCAAGGATATAGGTGGAGTAGGTGTTTATCCGAATCATAATATCAAACCGGAGTCCGGTTTCAATGCCGAGATCGGTTATAAGCAACTATATAAGTTTGGTCCGGTATCCGGTACGCTTGACGTAGCAGCGTTCTACACCGAGTACCAGAATATGATCGAGTACCAGTTTGGTCTCTTCCGCAATTCGGATTATACGATGATTAACTCGATGGACGATGTGATCAGCGAGGTGCAGAATATGATTAATGATATCAAGACCACCAAATCGCTCAGCAACGCGGGTATCGGTATCGGTGCGCAATTCGTGAATGTAAACCATGCGCGTATCTACGGTGCCGAGGTGAGCACGGCGGGAAAAGTGGATATACAGAAAGAAATGGATCTGCGTTATTCGATCGGTTATACCTTTACCGAGCCGGAGGATATGGACAACGACAAGCGTATCGAGGAGGAGAAAACCTATTCCGATCCGCTGCAGATGAAGAATAAATCGAATGACTCCAAGTATCTCAAATACCGCAACAAGCACTCCTTCAAGACAACGATTGACTATACCTATAAATGGCTCTCTCTCGGTGTCAACATGTCTTATCGCAGTAAGATTCTGGCGGTGGATTACATTATGGTGGACGAGCGCGTAAAAGAGCAGAAAGATCTGATGGACTACGCTCGTATGTTTATTTTCGGTTACGAAGACGGACTCTCGCTCCATGATTATTGGATGAGCCATAATAATGGTATTTTCACGATGGACCTGCGCGCAGCCGTTCGTTTCAAAGAACATGTGGAGGTGCAGTTTATGGTTAACAACCTGCTCAATACCGAGTATAGCTATCGCCCGATGGCGTTGGCTGCTCCACGAACATTCGTTTGCCGACTCAATATCACATTATAATGTTCAATGTTTAGTGAGATGAAAAAGATTTTTACTACAATTATAATTGCCTGTGTATCAACTATTACCGCGTTGGCGGTGACGGTGAGTGACGCAACGGGCGTGTTCAAAGGAACGCTGAATATCGGCGGTGATGATTATCCGAACGAAGAGGTTTATATCCTGCCGGGCGTGGAAGCAAACGCCATCACGTTTGTGTTACCGGATTTCCGATTCAACGGAGTTTCGTTGGAAGATATTGTGCTGGTTAATATCCCGATGGACGGGGAGGGTACGCTGACGTTGGATAGCCGTCCGCTGTATATAAAAATTATCCAGACGCGTGCGGAGGTGTCGATGCTGAGCGGAAGTCAGATCAACGGGACTAATGCCAACGTGTCGCTTTCTATCGAGGCTGATCTCCCGGAGCCGATTTCGGTGGTCTTTGCAGGATGCAAAGTGACGAACAAGAACTATGCCCTTAATAACGGCGGATTTGAGGGATCATGGAGCAACGATGAGCCATCCGGATGGCATTCCTTCCCTTCTGCAACGGGTGGTTTTGCCGGTTTCGTGAATGGTACAGATCAGTTCTCACAGAGTACGGACGTTCGTCCCGGTACCACAGGCTCCCATAGCGTGAAGATTCAGACCAAAATAACCTTAGGCGCGAAGGGTAACGGTAACTGCACGAACGGACAGATTAATGCAGGCTCTACCTCTGCGGGGGATGCCAGTGGAAACTATAACTTCTCCGATCCGTCCAATACCGGTTATAACACCGCCTTTGTGGGGCAACCGGATTCATTGGTATTTTGGGCAAAATATATTCCTGGAGGCGGAAGTGTAACGGATAACTCCAATAAAGCCCGTGCAAATGCAGTGATTACCCAAAATGCGCGTTACCAGGATCCTGAGACAGGCGACTATGGAAAAGTCAAGGTGGCAAGTGCCGCAATCAATTATTCTGCTACTTCTTCTAAGGGTTGGCAGCGTCTTTCAACGCCCTTTACCTATACCTCTTTGGATCCTTCTACAGCGGCATATATATTAGTTACGTTCTCTTCTAATGCTACACCAGGGGGCGGTAATGCAACCAAGAATAGTCCGGACGTAGTTTATCTGGACGATGCGGAGATCATTTATAACCACTCCCTCACCTCGTTTACGATGAACGGCTCTGCTGTTCACTTCACGAACGGTGCAGCCCAAACAGATGCAGAGTTCAGCGATAGCGAATATACGTTTGCGGCTACCACGAATGGCAAAGCCTCCAAATCGTTTATCGGCTATGACGCGGAGCATAACCAAGTGCATGTTTATGTAGTGCCCGATAACTTCTCGCAAGCGCGCGTGCATTCCCTATATACTTTGTCTATGGCAGAGCCGGTACCGCCAGTATTGGATACGGAATATAGTTATGCCGCTTCGACATGCGACAATGCGCCTTATTCGGACGAGTTATTCCAAAACCTGACCGAAGGAGGAACGTACCAAACAACGATCCCGAATACGCAGGGAGGCGACTCGCTTATTACCCTGACGCTCACTGTCCTGCCCACATATGCTGTTGCGGAGACGGCAGAGATGAACATGGACGAGACTTATACTTGGCATGAGAAACTCTACAAGGAACTTGTACCGGGTGTACACCATGATACGCTCTCTTTGCAGACCCTCGCTGGATGTGACTCGGTTTATACCCTGACGCTGACTGTCAAACCGATCGCATATGCATATGAAGAGGTCGTTACAGCCTGCCGCAATGAGGAGACTTCATGGCATGGTAAATCGCTGCCGACTGCGGAGGAGGGAACATTTGTCCTGTATGACTCGTTAAAATCTGTCTATGGCATGGACTCGGTCTATCGCTTGACACTTACTGTGCTACCTACATGGCGCTTCGAAGAGAAGAAATATGTCAATGAGGCTGACTTGGAGTGGCGCGGACAGACGATCAAAGATCTGCCCAGAGCGACGGAGCCCTATCTCTTCTACGATAGCCTGACGGCTTCTAACGGCTGTGACTTAACCTATGTTCTGGTGCTCTATGTATCCGATATCCCTGTCGCTTATGGCGCGTACGAAGCGGTTATCTGCGATGGAGAAAGTGTTACTTTTGAGGGTGTCACCTATTCCGAAGCCTTCGAGGGGGACATCCATGTGGACGAACTGAATGTTTATGGAGGAGACTCAATCGTCCGCCTCACTGTAACCGTCCTGCCGTCCTATACTATTGAGGAATATATGACGGTGAACCAAGGCAGCAACGTAGAGTGGGAAGGCTACCGCTTGGGTAATATGGATCTGGGCGAAATGACGCTGAGTGCAACTTATTATACGGTTGACGACTGCGATTCGACTCTGGTGCTTCATCTTACCGTCCGACCAATCGCAACCGATATGGAAACAACTGCAGAAACGGATAAACGTTGTGCGCAGAAAGTATTCTACAACGGACATCTCTATATCATTCGCGAGGATGAGTCTATATATGATATCTTAGGTAAAAAAATAAAATAACTTTTAACACAAAAAAGCAATGAAAAAGATTTTTACAACTCTTTTTGCCGGGCTGTTGATCTCGGCACAAGTAATGGCCATCACCGTAATGGATGTGTGTGGTCGGTATGACGGTACTTTGCTGCTTGACTCGGAAGAATATCCCGAGAGCCAAGTGTATCTCTTGCCGGGTGTAACGGATAACACGCTCACGTTTGTACTGCCGGATTTTAAGTTCAACGGTGTAAGTCTGGGTAGTATTGTACTGCCGAATATCGCCATCAGCGAGGATGGTCAGTTTTCCATTGAGGAGACCACTCTCTATTTGGCAGGTATCCTGAAACTTCGCGCGACTATTAATATCTTATCTTCCTATGAGGAAGAAGGTGTGACGTACAAATCGCTCGCAACGGACAACAAAGCAGGAATCGTACTGGAAATTGCGGAGCCTAAGACCTTGCCGGAGCCGATTATCGTATGTTTTGCCGGCAATGCCGTTCGTTCGAACAACTATGTGCTGCCGAACGGAGGTTTCGAGGGCGCATGGACCAACCATGAGCCTGCCGGATGGCACTCGTTTGGTACAGCAACCGGTCCTCTCGCTGGTTTTGTAAAGGGCAATACAGCCCAGTTCTCTCAGTCCGCAGATGTACGCCCGGGCTCCAAAGGCAGAAACAGCGCCGTGCTGTCTTCTAAAACTATTTTCGGTGTTAATGCCAATGGAAACTGCACCAATGGTCAAATTTATGCAGGTTCAATGACTGCCGGAGAAGCAGCATCCAACTACAATTTCTCTGACCCGGACAGTGCGTTCAATACGCCGTTCCAAGGTCGTCCGGACTCTATCGTCTTCTGGGCTAAGTACATACCCGGTAACCGCAATGCGGCTGACGACGCTAACCAAGCTCGACTGAGTGCTGTTATCACAACCAATGCACGTTATCAGGATCCCGAGTTGAACAACGACTCCATTAAACATGCTGATTTCCGTATGGGTGCTGCTACTCTCAACTACTCGGCTACTGCCGACCTGGGATGGCAGCGTCTCGCAGTGCCGTTTGTTTACAATCCTGAGAATCTGGATAAGGAGCCGGCATATATCCTCGCTACTTTCACCACGAATAAGCTTCCCGGCGGCGGTACAGGAACGAAAGATAAACCGGACTCTGTATTCATCGACGATGTAGAGTTGGTTTACAACAACAGTATTTCGCTCCTCGCACGTGGTGAAGATGCTCTCGAATTTAATGGTGAGGCATATCAAATTAATGAGACCTACTGCGACTCTTGCGGCGAGTTTTCTTCGATTGGAACAGGTGTTTCCACCCAAGCTTTCTATGCTTTTGATGCCATTCACAAATGTGTCTTCGTATATGTGATTGCCGATGACTATGCCCAAAGCGGCAAATACAATCTCTATCGCGTGGACTTCACCGACACCAATGCAGAGGGCACCTCTACAGACCCGAAGGAGCCGGAGCATCAGGGTATCGAAAACGTTTATTCCGGAAACGCGCGCTTTGAGAAAGTGCTGATTAACGGTCAGCTCTTTATTCGCTCCGCCGATGCATGGTACAACGCAGCCGGAGTCCGCGTGAAATAATTATTTTTCTATGAAAACAAACTTCTTTACGAAATTTACCGCCATGCTCATTGCTCTTGTAGCGATGGGCATAAGCGGTAATGTATGGGCGCAAGAGCACTTACCATTATCTGGGAAATCCTATACTATTGGTAAGGGATCGGCTACCGATTGGACTCACCAGTATGAGACCTTGTCGTTTACTGGAGTTCCAGACAAATTGTCGTTCAATTATGCCTATATTTATCAAGTAGTCGCAAATGTCGGTAACCCGACGCTGAATTACGCCAGTTTATCTGGTTTCGCTCAACTCATTTTAGGTATTGGCGGCTATAGCGATGAGCGAAAAGGTGTAGGTAATACCCACATGCTTTACATCGAGGAGAGTGCAGATGGTAACTCATGGAGCACCATCTGGACAAACGACGATGCAACAAATATGGATACCCATTCGTCCGGAGATATCCAACTCTCCAAGGCTACGCGGTATATCCGTTTCCACCACTCCTGTAACTTCTCGAACTCCTATACCAATATCAAGGTTACAGAACTTAAGTATGTGGAGGATCCTGAACCTGCTACCCTTGATTTCGGTTCGGCAGTAATTAACTCCGGCGAGGTGACCAAGACTTCGCTCATCAACTGGTGTAATATCTCGCCGCTGACCGTTACTTGCTCGAACCCGCGTTTCACGGTTACTCCTACTTCGTTCGGAGATATAGATACCTATGGTTCGCAGACCCTGACGGTTACTTATATCCACACCAGTGAGACGGGAGTTAACGAAGGCGATATTACCATCTCCAATGGTACGAATACCAAGACAATCCATGTCTCTGCGAATACGACCAAGCGTGCGCAGACAATTGACTGGAATGCGGATTTGGCGGCTACCGGTTTTGCTATGAACACCGAGGAACAGTACCCGGATGCAACGATTGCCTATATCGCCTCTTCTACCAGCAGCGGGCGGGTTACCTTCACTTCGGACAACTCCGAGGTTATAGAGGTCATCGCCGATACTGCTCTCTTGGCTAAGGCTGTTGGTACAGTAAATATCACAGCCTATCAAGCCGGCGACGCAGAGTATGACGAGGTGAGTGATACCAAACTCTTTACTGTCACCGAACTGCTCAAACAGTCCATCGTTTGGGACCAGGACCTCTATGGCTTGCTGACCACAAGTGGATCTGTTGAGCTGACAGCTACCGCTACCAGTGGCGGACCTGTCACCTATACCTCGGCGAATACCAACGTAGTGACCGTGGAGGGAAATATCCTAACTATTGTAGGCGAAGGCGAGACGTATATTACTGCTTCGCAGGCAGGAGGTGAGATTGACGGACATGAGTATCTGCCTATCTTGCAAAACAACTATGTGATCGTTCGCAACCCGGCTTCGCAATGTAATGGTATGGCGCTCTCACAGAGTTCGCTTACGCTCAATGGCAGCAAGAAACAGCAAGATTTTAACCTTTCCGGTATTCCTGCTGTCCTGACCTTTACCGCTAAGCATGGAGAGAAAAATACCAGTTCTTGGGGTAGTGCGACTTATTCCGCCCTCATTGTAGAGCAATATGTCTATCGTGACGGTCTCTGGGATTGGCACGAAGTATATAATAATGTGGTAGGAACGAGCGATACGCAATCCGGTAATATCTCGCTGGATGAGTCCGCTACCAAACTGCGCTTCCGGACTTTGGAGACCGGTACCGATCATACAATCACGAATATCCGTGTCAGCAGGGCTAAGTTCCTTCGCGCTAACTATGCACAGATCGACGAGAACGTGGAGTTTAATACTGAGTGGTCGAAGAAGATCACGGTCTCTCACTCTAATATTGACTTAATGACCCTTTCCATGACGCAAGGTGTGTTTGGACTGAGCCGGAATACAATTGGTGAGGGTTGTGGCGATTTCGGAGATGATGAGTTCACAATCAACTTCACACCTCATGAGAAGAATGTACATTTCTACGATACGATTGTCATTACCGATAATAAGGAGAATCCTTCTACGCTCCGCATTCCGGTGCATATCTTCACTACCGGTCTCAATCAGTACATCAACGGTTTTGAACTGCCGGAGGCTGCGTTAACGACCGAAGAGATCCCTGCTTTCACGGCTACATCAACCAGCGGTTTGGAGGTGGCTTATCTCTCATCGGATAGCACGATCGCCTATGTAGAGAACAACAAACTCGTGGTGCTCTCTGCCGGAACGGTGGACATCACGGCTTATCAAGCCGGTGACGAACGCTATGCTTCGGTTTCGCAGACGAAGACAATTGTCCTCTCTAAAACACCGGTTGAGATCTACACGGCGCCTTCCGCTTCGTGGATCGTTGCAGGAGAGACCCTTGCCGAGTCGCTACTGACCGGCGGAGAAGCTTCTACCGAAGGTTCGTTCGCATGGTTAGACCCAACGATAGTGCCGGAGGCGGGAGAGCAGACCTATACGGTTCGCTTCACCCCTGCGAAGGAAGCACTCTATGAAACGGCTTCGGCTGAAATCACGGTTCTCGTATCGGGAGAGAACAAGCATGACCAGACGATCACATGGAGCGACGAGTTGCCGCAATTCTATATGCGCGACACACTCGCTCTGACCGCCTCTGCAACATCCCGTCTGGAGGTGTATTTCACCAGCTCGGACAGCGCAGTGGCTTATGTCGATGCCGAAAACCGTCTGATCACCCTCGCTGTCGGCGAAGCTGTTATTACCGCGCACCAGTCGGGTAATAACTTCTATAACCCGGCAGAGCCGGTTGCGAAGACAGTGACGGTTATTCCTTTCCCTGCTACTTACGGCGAATATACGGCATTGGTATGCGAGGGTGACTCGGTGGAGTACGCCGGCGTTTGGTACCGCGAGGCTGTTGTGACGGAGGTGACGCTGGCGGGAGCTAACTATCTCGGTGGTGACTCGATTGTCACGCTTACCGTCTCGCTTCATCAGCCTTATGCCTTTGAGGAGACCAAGATGATCTATGTGGCTGCGGAAGAGACATGGGAGAATATCAATCTGGCTACCCTTCCGGTAGGCGATACCACCCTTGTTGCCGAGTACCACTCGATCTATGGTTGCGACTCTGTCTATACGCTTCATCTGACAGTGATGGCGCGTCCTACTACGTATGGAGACGACACCCTCTATGTCTGCGCGGGAGAGACGGTTGAGTATGCCGGTAAGACCTATAAGCGTCCGGCGCATGACTCAGTCCGGCTGGCGGGAGTTAACTATCTCGGTGGCGACTCGATCGTTGCTCTGGTGGTATATGTCCGTCCGGTAATGCGTATCGTCTCTCGCGACACGATAGTAGCCGGCACAGAGAAGGTATGGCAGGGATATGACCTCAGTACGGTAGGCATAGGAGACACCACAATCGTAGCCGAATATTCGTCTATCTACGGCTGTGACTCGACCTATATGCTCCATCTGACGGTGAAACCACGCATTATCACCTACGGCGCAGAAACGATCCTTGCGTGCTCGGGAGAAACCGTGGAATACGAGGGTAGAACCTACAACCGGTCCGCTACGGACACTATTGTCCTCTCCGGTCAGAACTACGCCGGCGGTGACTCAATCGTAGCGCTTGCGGTTATCTTCTCGCAGCCGTTCTTGGAGGAGTCCATCCTCACGATCACAGAGGGGGCTGAAGAGACATGGCAAGGCATAGATCTCCGCGCTATGGAAGTAGGAGACACCATCCTCGTAGCCGGATATACGTCTATCTACGGCTGTGACTCGACCTATACGCTCCATCTGAAGGTGGAACCACGCATTATCACCTATGGCGCAGACACCATCCGTGCGTGCTCGGGAGAAACCGTGGAATACGAAGGAAGAACCTACAACCAGTCCGCTACGGACACTATTGTCCTCTCCGGTCAGAACTACGCCGGCGGTGACTCAATCGTAGCGCTTGCGGTTATCTTCTCACAGCCGTTCTTGGAGGAGTCCATCCTCACGATCACAGAGGGTGACGAAGAGACGTGGCAGGGTATCGACTTGAACGGTATGCCGGTGGGTGACACCACGCTCGTTGCAACGTATCAGACTCTGTACGGCTGTGACTCGACCTATATGCTCCATCTGACGGTGGAACCACGCATTATCACCTACGGCGCAGATACCATCTATGCGTGCTCGGGAGAAACCGTGGAATACGAGGGTAGAACCTACAGCCGGTCCGCTACGGACACTATTGTCCTCTCCGGTCAGAACTACGCCGGCGGTGACTCAATCGTAGCGCTTGCGGTTATCTTCTCACAGCCGTTCTTGGAGGAGTCCATCCTCACGATCACAGAGGGTGACGAAGAGACGTGGCAGGGTATCGACTTGAACGGTATGCCGGTGGGTGACACCACGCTCGTTGCAACGTATCAGACTCTGTACGGCTGTGACTCGACCTATATGCTCCATCTGACGGTGGAACCACGCATTATCACCTACGGCGCAGATACCATCTATGCGTGCTCGGGAGAAACCGTGGAATACGAGGGTAGAACCTACAGCCGGTCCGCTACGGACACTATTGTCCTCTCCGGTCAGAACTACGCCGGCGGTGACTCAATCGTAGCGCTTG
>FLNV01001022.1_pt1 | contig 94919 bp, 90 predicted proteins | sample 1140351 | NCBI WGS metagenome assembly FLNV01 (sample SAMEA3878207, study PRJEB12797) | bioreactor metagenome | biome: Moose rumen | place: Sweden | collected 2011-10 | reverse complement strand
AAAATATAAACAAGGTGTGAAGGATGAAATAGTTGCTATTGGCGGACATACATAAAGTAAGTCCGTACAGTGGATGAAAAAGAAGAATGCATAAAAGAGTCATATACTTGTAGGGACTTAGTTTATCTATGTCCGGAAAATATAAACAAGGTGTGAAGGATGAAATAGTTGCTATTGGCGGACATACATAAAGTAAGTCCGTACAGTGGATGAAAAAGAAGAATGCATAAAAGAGTCATATACTTGTAGGGACTTAGTTTATCTATGTCCGGAAAATATAAACAAGATGTGAAGGATGAAATAGAAGCTATTGGCGGACATACATAAAGTAAGTCCGAATACATAATAAAATAATAATAACAGTAAGACGAAATGAAGAACTTTGACTATCTGAAGGACATAGAGGCACTGAAAGACCTGTATGGGTTTTGCAGTGCAGCGGAGGACACACAGCAGACAAACCATGATGTCTGTGCCCTCAACTGTCGAAAGGCATTGGAGTGGATCGTGAAAGCCATCTATACCCTGAAAGGGGTGGAGGTGGAGAAACGAACTCCCCTGCTGGAGTTGATCACTGGCGAGCCCTTCATGCAGTTCATCGGCCCAGACGACCGTATGCTCATGGCTATCCACTATGTCCGTAAGATAGGCAACAAAGCGGCTCATGAAGGCAGCGTGAAGAAACAGGAGTCTTTCTTCTCACTGCTGAATATCTATAACGTGGTGGGCGGCATCCTGCTGAAACTGCGTGTGGTACAGAGTCTTGCGATATTCGATAAGTCACTTATCCCCAATACTCCGTCGCTCACGGTAGTACCCAAGTCCCAAGTGCCTGAAACACAGGAGGTGTTTGTGAAATCTGTGAAGAAAGAGGATGTTGAGGCTCCACAGGATATTGAGGGGAAGGTGGATTACAGTGAGGCCGAGACTCGTCGCCTCTTCATCGACTTACTGCTGGAGGAGGCCGGTTGGGAGGTACTGGATAAAGAAGGGGCCATCGTTCCCAACAGGGCTTGCATAGAGATAGAGGTACACGGCATGCCAAACGGAACAGGCATCGGATACGTTGACTATGTGCTGTTTGGTGCTAACGGAAAGCCTCTTGCCGTGGTGGAAGCCAAACGGACCACCAAAGACCCGGAGGTTGGAAGGAAACAGGCGATGCTCTATGCCGACTGTCTGGAACAACAGTATGGGGTACGGCCTGTTATCTACTACACCAACGGTTTTAAGACAAACGTAATCGATGGGTTAGGCTATCCTGCACGACCATTGCAGGGTTTCCATACGCAGGAGGATCTGCTGGTGCTCCTGCAACGACGAGGAAGAACGGCAATCACAGACCTGCAAATCAGCGACGAGATAACCAACCGCGAATATCAGAAGCGTGCCATCCGCGCTATCTGTGAGCATTTCAACACGATGCACCGCAGAGGGTTGCTCGTCATGGCAACAGGAACGGGAAAGACCCGCGTCAGCATCTCTCTGTGCGATGTGCTGATGCGCAACGGATGGGCAAAGAATATCCTCTTCCTGGCTGATCGTACGGCATTGGTGAAACAGGCACATAAGAACTTCACCAAACTGTTGCCAAGTGCCACCACCTGTGTGCTCAACGAGACGAAGGAGCCGGACATGAATGCCCGCATCATGTTCTCTACTTATCAGACGATGATCAACTATATCGACACGGAGCAGAAACAGTTCTCTGTAGGTAGGTTCGACTTGATTGTCATCGACGAGGTGCACCGCAGCATCTTCGGCAAATATACTTCCATACTGAGCTACTTCGACGCCTTGATGGTCGGACTGACTGCCACGCCGCGTGAAGATAACGACAAGAGCACTTACGATCTGTTCCAGATGGAGGGTGGAGAACCCAACTTCGCATACGAACTACAGGAGGCGGTGGATGATGGCTATCTGGTGGATTATCATGTATTGGCCCGCACCACAAACATCCTGAAGCAGGGCATCAAATATGATGAGCTCTCAGAAGATGAGAAGAAACAGATGGAGGGGGTGTGGAAATACGAGAAGGCCAAACTGGATATTCCCGACGCCGAGGACTTCCATCGGAACATCGAGAGGAACGAGATCTTCAGCTATATCTTCAATGAGGACACTATCAGTAAGGTGCTGGTTGATCTGATGGATAACGGTCTGAAGATCAACGGCGGTGACACGATCGGCAAGACGATCATCTTTGCCTATAACCACGACCATGCGGTGCTGATCGTAGAGAAGTTCAAGAAACTTTATCCCGCACTGGGTGATGATTTCTGTCAACTGATAGACAACTACGTGAACTATGCACAAAGCATCATCGACACCTTTGAGGTGAGGGGGAAGATGCCGCAGATAGCGGTGTCGGTGGATATGCTCGATACGGGCATCGACGTGCCCGACATCCTGAACCTGGTATTCTTCAAGCCTGTTCACTCGAAGATTAAGTTCTGGCAGATGATAGGAAGAGGCACACGACTCTCAGAGGGGATCTTCGACGACGGAACAGATAAGCAGTGTTTCTATATCTTCGACTGGTGCGGCAATTTCGAATTCTTCGGCAAGAATCCCAAAGGCTTTGAACCCACTAACACTATTTCTTTGACGGAACGATTGTTCGGTCTGCGGGTGGATCTGGCTATCGCCTTGCAACATGAGAATTTTCAAAATGACGAGGTGGCTAAGGGCATCCACGACGAGACAAAGGAGATTCTACAGAAACAGGTGAAAGGGTTGAACGACTCCCATATCTCTGTAAGGGAACATTGGGATCTCGTGGATAAGTTCAGGAAAGCAGACAACTGGCTCTGTATCACCAATACTGATGGCAACGAACTAAAGGAGGTCATCGCTCCTTTACTGGTGAAGGGCACGATGAACATGGGTGCCACGAAGTTCGATATCTTACTTATCGATATCGAACTGTCGATGGTAGATGAATCCGTGTCGGGTGAGAAAGCAAAGATGACCGTGGAAAAGATTGGTCAGCAGTTGCAAGAGAAGGCGTCCATCCCACAGGTAAACGAGAAGATGGAACTGATCAAGGAGATCTCTGTGCATAGTTTCTGGGAATCGGCAACGCTCAGCAAACTGGAACAGGTGCGCAAGGAACTGAGAGACTTGGTGCAGTTTATCACAGGAACAGCCTCCCAAAGGTTTACCATCGACATCAAGGATGTCGTTGAGGTGCTCGAATCTCCTGCTGGTATCCTGCCGAATGTGTCTTATAAACAGAAGGTGCTGGAGTTCCTGACGGAGAACAAGGACTTGCCGGTGCTGAAGAAGATCATGCGGTTGGAGCAGTTGGAGTGGTCGGATGTCAGACAACTGGAAGAGATCTGCTGGAAGGAACTGGGCACAAAAGAGGACTATGAGAAGTTCATCGCCCGTAACAATATGATCTGTGGCGACAGCGTGGGTGCTTTCATCCGTGCTCAGATAGGCGTTGACCGCCATCATGCCATGGAGGAGTTCTCTAAGTTCTTGTCTGACACCAGTCTTAACTCCCTGCAGGAGGAATATGTCAAGACCATCATCACCTACGTTTGTCAGAACGGTGATATCACCCTGGAAAACCTGGTGAATACGGAGCCATTCAGTGAGTATGAATGGATGGATACTTTCGGACAGAACTTCATTGCCGTGCGTGACTTCGTGAACAGAATCCATAACACCATAAGAGTGGCAAATGGGGAGGGGTTCTCTGTCAACCAAGCGCCTTCGGTCATGGGCACTGTCTCTTCATCGAACACGAGGGGAAGGAAGGCGGAGAATATCCGGCTGGTTGCTACAGGTTCTGTGCTCACCGATATCTCTGATGATAAAGAAGTGCGCAAACTGATCCATAACATGATGGCGCTGGAGGATGGGACGACCATAGAGACCATCTATCTGGAGTGTATCCGGGAGTATCAGGAAAGATATTTCAATATGAAGCCCAACGACTGGCGACATCTTGTTCGTGACTACGTGAGGAACGTCACGCAGCGACAGGATCTGCAAGATGATGCCGTGTTTAGGTATAAGGTGGGATAAACATGTGGTTCAAATGGGAAATGGGAAATGGGAAATTGAATAGTATTGTACGGACTTACTTTATGTATGTCCGAAACTCTCGGGGACTGGCTCTGTGATGTGCCTGTCCCCGCCTTTTTATATTGCAATTCCGGACATAGATAAACTAAGTCCCTACAAGATAACATCTCTAATCTCTAATCTCTAAACTTTAAACCCTAAACCTTAAACCTTATACCATCTACTCCTCGCGCTCACGATACCAGTCCATATAGGCCACGTAGTGGGCAGCGTTGTCGGTCTGCCCCGGACGGGTCTTCTTGATGAACTTGGCAGGAACACCGCCCCATATCTCGTTAGGACCAATCTTCGTACCACCAACAACCAACGCTCCCGCAGCTACGATGGCACCTTCTCCCACCTCACAGTTGTCAAGTAGTGTGGCACCCATGCCGATGAGAGCATGGTCGTGAATAGTGCAGGCATGTACCGTGGCGTTATGACCGATGGTCACATCACTGCCGATGTTCAGAGGACCAATCTTATAGGTGGTATGCAGACAGGCACCATCCTGCACGTTCGTGCGGTCGCCAATCTTGATATATGCCACATCACCGCGCACTACCGCATTGAACCATACCGAGCACTCGTCACCCATGGTCACCTCACCTACAATCGTGGCGTTCTCACTGAAATAGCAATTCTTTCCCCACTGGGGCTTCAGTCCGTTTACTTCCTTTATCAAAGCCATAATATCCTTTTTTTGTTGGCAAAGGTACAGAAAAGTGAGTGAAATGCCAAAAATCTTTGGATCTTTCAGAGTGATAATTGTTATTTTGAGAATGAAATAGTAAAGACATTTTGTTTGTTCGATTATTTTTTTGTATATTTGCAAAAATATCAAAGTCATGTCAAGGGAACAGATAATAAAGAAACATAAGAATCTTTTTTGGTATATACCTAATAAGGATAAACTCCAGATTAGCGATGCTTTGTTGGTAGAGCGTATCCTTAATGATGGTACGCTTGATGATTTTAGGGAACTTGTTGATACTCTTGGCGGAAAACATGTGGCAGATGTTTTTTTCTCTGCTACAGGTCGTCAGAAACTGAACTACTATCCTGAGATATATAATTTCTTTTCTCTTGTCTTAAAAAAATATGCATAACGAAATCCTAAATGATAAGCAGAGAGAGTTGCTTCCGTTAATGGAGCAGTTTCGACGTGAGTACTACTTGGTTGGAGGTACTGCTATTGCTCTTTATCTTGGTCATCGGCGTTCAATTGATTTTGATTTATTTAAGTTCTCAACAATTAACCATAAACGTAATCTGGATAAAATAGATGCAAATAACTTTGATTATATAGTTACTCGAAGAGTCTCTGAACAAATGAATCTTATCGTGAACGATGTCAAAGTTACCTTTTTCCAGTATCCTTTTCCAATAGATCCAACAGAAGCATATGGTAAGTTTTTTCGCATGCCATCACTTTTACAGCTTGCTGCGATGAAAGCCTATGCTTTAGGAAGACGTTCTAAGTGGAAGGATTATGTGGATCTTTGCTTTCTGTTGACAGATCACTTTTCCATTACAGATATCTCCTCTATGGCACATCAATTATTTGGCCATCTTTTTTCAGAGAAAATGTTTCGGGCACAGCTTTGCTTTTTTGAAGATATTGATTACACAGAAACCGTTGACTATGTAATATCTAATCCGCCCACCAATGATGATATAAAGAATAAGCTAACTGAAATATCTTTGGAAGGAGTTTAAATCATTCTACACATTCTATCGCAAAAAACATGTCTTATCCACAAGTTGATGCCTAATATTTGTTAAAACCCGATTGTTTTTAAGGATTTGGATAAGCATTAATCGATTTAATTAAAAAAAATATGTACCTTTGTCTCAGGCCTTATTTTTGGGCACATTCTTTTGGAGTTGTGTCCATGATAGGGACTACATATGGACATAGGCGTTTTCTGGACGCTTTGGTTTTGACGAAGTAAGAATCTCGCAAGTTCGAAACAGTTTGTCAGAAACAAAGCAACGGGAACGCCCCTTGGGATGTTTATGTACATCGCCGCTTGGGTTGTGATTTATGATCATGATTTGGGTGGTATTGTTATAGTCATCAGCGTGGGGCTTTCGACGTTGCTCGTTTCGACAAACTGGGCAATGCGAGAGCCTTTACTTCGTGAAACGAGCGGCAAGATGGGCTCCACGTTTAGTTTGTATGTAACACTAATTATTAATCCACTGCTAAGTGGGGCCAACGCAGTACTTTTTTCTATTTAATGGTTATTTCCAATAAACTATTTAGAGGGGATACAGACAGTTGGCTCATACAACTGTTCAGGTATATTATTGTTGGAGGTGTTGCTTTTTTGGTAGATTATGGACTACTTTATGTTCTCACAGAGTTCATGCACCTGTATTATCTAATCTCTGCGACCATCTCATTTATTTTAGGATTAGCGGTTAACTATCTCATCAGCACAAACTGGGTATTCAGACATTCTAAACTATCCAATCGAATGGTTGAATTTACCGTCTATAGCATTATTGGTGTTATTGGGCTGTTGATTAATAATTTTCTTCTTTATTTTTTCACCGATTATCTTCACATACATTATATGATCTCTAAACTGATTACAGCTATTTTGGTGATGGGATGGAATTTCTTTGGTAGAAAACTAATATTGTTTAAAAATAAATAATTATGGAAGAGAAAAAAGCTATAATAATAGGAGCTGGACCGGCAGGACTTACTGCAGCGTCAGAACTGTTGAAACAGTCAGATATTCAGCCAATTGTTTTAGAACAGAGTAATGCTATCGGAGGCATTTCGCAGACGGTATACTACAAAGGAAACCGTATGGACATAGGCGGACATCGATTCTTTAGTAAAAGTAAACGTGTAACTGACTTTTGGGAGCAAATAATGCCACTGCAGGGCGCGCCTTCACGTGATGACTTACTGATAGGAAGGAAGGAAGACTTTTCGCCCTGTGGACCAGATCCTGAGAAAGAAGACAAAGTGATGCTTAAGCGCAATCGTGTTTCCAGAATCTATTATCTTCGACGTTTCTTCGACTATCCGATATCTTTGAAATGGCAGACCTTTTCCAATATGGGATTATGGCGAACGGTAAAAGCAGGTATGGGCTATCTGAATGCTACCGTTTACAAACGTCCAGAAAACTCATTAGAGAATTTCTATATCAATCGTTTCGGGAAACCGCTTTACAACATGTTTTTCGAGGATTATACCGAGAAAGTGTGGGGAGTACACCCATCTCGTCTTGGGGCCGATTGGGGGTCACAGCGTGTGAAAGGGTTGTCAATTGTTACGATTCTGAAAGATATGATAGCGAAGAGTCTTGGTATAAAAGGAAAAGGTAAAGTGGAGACCTCCTTAATAGAATCGTTCGTCTATCCAAAGTATGGTCCAGGTCAATTATGGGAGAATGTTGCTCAGGATGTTCAGGAAAAAGGTGGAAGGCTGTATACTGATGCTGAAGTAACAGGCATACATGTAAAAGATGGCAGTGTAGACTATGTTGAGGTAACGGATCCGACAGGAACTGTTAGAAAAGAAACCTGTCATTATCTTTTCAGTTCTATGCCTATAAAGGATTTGGTAGCTGCTATCAAGGGCATTGATGTGCCTGATAATGTACATAGGATTGCCTCAGAACTTCCATATAGGGATTTTATAACTGTGGGATTGCTGGTAAAAGAACTAAATATAAAGAATCAGACACGTATCAAGACCTATCATGATCGCATTCCAGATACTTGGATATATATACAAGAGCGTGATGTCAAGATAGGTCGTTTGCAGATATTCAATAATTGGTCACCTTATCTTATAAATGACTATGAACATTCAGTGTGGATTGGATTAGAATATTTTTGTTCTGAAGGTGATGAACTTTGGAACATGGGGGAAAAAGAATTTGTTGCAATGGCTATCAGAGAATTAGATTCTATTGGCATCATTAAGGCTGAGGATGTTCTTGACTGCACGCAGGTAAAGATTAAAAAGGCCTATCCTTCATATTATGGCACTTACTATGAGATAAACACCGTAATAGAGTTCCTTAACGGTATAAAGAATTTGTATTGTATAGGGCGTAATGGTCAACATCGTTATAACAATATGGATCATTCGATGCTAACAGCAATGGAAGCTGTCGATACTGTAGTTAAGAATAAAAATGACAAGTCAGCAATATGGGCTGTAAATACAGAGGAGGAATATCATGAAACTAAGTAAAGAGTTGAAAGTTATATATTTATGGGCAGTCATCAGTTCGTTTTTTTTGGTTATTGTATGGGGCGTAAAAGAGTCTTATGATAGTTCATCATATATTCATGCTTGGGATACAATCTCAAATGGACAAATAGATATCTTTAGGACACCGGTTTATCCACTTTTTTTAGGGATTTGCAAGACAATATTTGGTGTTCCTACATTTAAGTATGTAGTCATAATCCTCCAGCATTTATTGTTCCTGATTTCTATTTACCACTTTAATCAGATGGCTTTGTGGATAATAAAGAACGTACGGATCAGTTTTTGGATCACACTTTTTTATGCTATCTATCCAGCTATAACTACCTGGAATAATTGTATCCTGACAGAATCTTTTGCTGTTGTAGGTGTTGTATTCCTCCTGTATTATTCAATAAGGTTGTATCAAAGGTTTTCCTTACAGTCGACTTTTTTATTTCTTTTTTGGTTCATATTTCTAGTTTTTCTACGACCATCATTTCTGTATCTTCTTCCTATATATGCTGTGTTTTGGTCGTCATGTCTGTTGGTCAAGAGGTCTAGTAATATTTTATCAGGAATGTTATGTACAGTAGTTGTTATTTTTTTTCAATTAATGTATATTTCACATTTTAAACAAACTTACGGAGTATTCTCACCATCCTCAGTTAGCGTTATTAATCAATATTACATGACTAGGCAAAATGGATTAATTTACGTGAATGGTATAATCAATAATGATATTAAAGAAGAAATAAAAAGAAGCATTATAGATAATGGTTTGACGACCAATAATCATTCGGTGATATGGAAAGAAACATCTGGTCTGATTCATGATTATCCTCTGAAAGATGTCCAACAGGTTATTTCTGTGTCAATGAGAAACAATCCTCTTGGATATTTAAAAAAGGCTGGTGGAAGGGCATATAAAGCTGCTAATTACCCAATATTAGTATCTAAGATTGATGTATTCTCTACTTTCTTTGATATGTTTGGTGCAAATATCAGTTTTTTATATTTATTCCTGTTAATATACGCAATCATTATCATGTATTGGCTCATCAAAAAGAAAAAAATACCATACTTCTCTATCCTATTATTTATGATTGGTGTAAGTAATATGGTAACAATAATCGTGGGCGCACAGCAGGAGTGGAGTCGATTACTCCTTCCCTCAATATCTATTTACCTGCTAATGATGGGTCAATTATGTGGTTTGTTGAAAGTTAAAAAACTTACAAGTATAGATTTCGAATAAGAGGATTCCTATATAAGATGATCAGGCATGGAAAAAACCATGCCTGATCATTGTTGTTAATCCATTTTAATTCTACTTCTCCGTCAGCCGATGGATACTCCGTTCTATCTCAGCCTTCAATGTCGGCTCTGTCGTAGATATTGACTGTAAACCCTTGGCAATATCGCCTCGGATATAGCTGATGTCATACCACCCTAAAGCATGGGCGGCGCAAAAGCGAACTTCCGGAGAACGATTCTCATCGCCAACGATCTTTATGAGCATCTCCGCCATCTGAGGTTTTGGATGATTTCGATATACTCCGATGGTGGTGATGGCTGCTTTATCTTTTGTGGCAGGGGCGTTCAACTCCTTGATATCCTCTTCCAGACGGGTCTGCTCACGGTTGACGTTACGACGGAAATTGCTGATGATGGTATCACTATAGAGATATCTTCCTTCTATCTGACGGTCCATCTCCTGAAGCAAATCATCCGTATTAAAAGAGCCAAGTCCTTGTTCGAATCTGAAACGCAGTCGTTCTTCATGACCACGAAGGAGAACGGATGCGACCATGTCTTTTACGAATTCCGGCGAGGCATTACGTTCTATATACTCAGTTGCCAGGCGCCGTACCAGTTCATAACTGTCGTTCAAGGCAGCCTGGAGCACCTTGACAGACTGTTCGGGGTAATGCCGCGCCAACAGTCGCATGGCTTCCAGACGGACTACAAAGAAATCACTGTTGAAATAGGTGTCTTCCAAGAGTCTTGGCATATCTGGATAACCGGCATGTTGCAGCTGTCTCAGAGCCATTCCCTGCACATCGGGCATAATATGGTTCAGCTTGCCACGCCAGAAAGACACATCCCCACGATGCATAACAATTGCTTTGTTGACATCGAAATCAATCTTACTGTTGTTCTTAAAACGGAAGGTGGGGTCACCGATAAGATGACTCTCCAGATAGCCGGTATAACGGTTGAACTGTCCGATACGCATGCCGGCAGCCAAGAGTCCGACGAACTCATCGGGCCATTTGTCTTGCAAGGCATTCACCGTACCGCCGATGGTGGCAATCGTCTTCCCCTCAGCAAAGATATAGGATCCTGCCAGATACTCCTTTTCGTAGAAGGAACCGTTATAGCAGGCGTCAAAGAGGATGAAGCGGGCGTTGGGGTGCAAGGGATAGATATCGTAGGTGTGGATGTCCATCATCTCATTATCCAGCGAGTCTTTCTCGAGCAATGCCTGATCGAAAGCACCCTCACACCAGCTTTCAGGCACGTCGAAACGTTCTGAGAACTCCTTGATAGCGGCTTCTTTTCCTATCTTTTTTGCCCTGGCGGGAATCTTACTGCGGAGGTAAACCTTGACTGATTCGATATTCTGGTTCACCCCTGATGATTCGGGATAGCCATTGATATATTGCGTATCACTGGCTCCATGATGATGGAAGAGCATCACGTCAAGATTCTCATCCTGAACCTCGTTGAGATAGAGTTTCTTCATCGGATACATCGTGTCGAAATCAAAGAATTTCACGGTATTGCCAGGACGGAAGAGTTGTGGCATCTGTTCACGCAGCGCCAGTTGTTCTCCTGCCCATGCTCCACGGTCCTGAGAGTTGTAGTGATGTCCTCTGCCCATGCTCAGATGATCCAGCGTGTTCTCTTTGTTGTCTTTCTTCTCACGAACAACTTTCCTGAGATATTTTTCCAGTTGCTCGTATTTGTCAGCACCTTCTCTCTCCAAAGGTTTGATACGTCCGGAATAGATCTCCGGTGCCAGTTGGTGACGGGAGTCAGCACGCAGACTGTAGTAGAAATACAATGGAAGATCCTCATCTTGTTTGAGGAAGTCGAACGTCAGGTCGAAGTCATCATAGAAACGGTCGGAGGCGACACTCGACTCCTTCCAGTCGCGTGACTGGTTCATCTTGAAGGCCGAGGTGAGGTATTGCGCGTCGCGGATCATCGGGATGGGGATGTCACCCACGAAGACACATCCCTCTAAAGGCGATTTCTTCTCACTATATAACCGTTTCAGTTGTTCACGGATGGCCTCAGGGCTTTTCCAATCATCAATCAGCAGATAGGTGGCGAGGCCATCATCCTCGATACTTGCCTTATAAGCGTCAACGGCATCCCCCACCTTGTCATAACTCTTCTGGTCGATGACAATGGCAAAACTGGTAGAGGTCTTCACCTTTGGCTTGACGATACGCTGTGCCGCCCCTGTCAGGGTCATGACACAAAGAATGGGTATCAATAGTCTGTGTTTCATCATTATTTCAGTCGATTAATGGTTTGTATTAACTCTGCTCTTAATTCTTGTGGCTGTTCTTCCTGTAACAGTGTCTGACAGCCCTTGAGGATGGTTGGTCGTTCAATGGAGTAGTTGAACCACCCTAATGCCTCTGCCATAGCGACACGGAGAACCAGAGGGTTGTCGGTATCTGCTATGAATTCAAGAAAACGAGGAATACCACCAGTCCGTGGGTAGTTACGCAGCATACGGATATTCGACATGCGTGCGGCATCACCCTTCGTCTTGTCAAAGATGATATTCTCGCGTCGCAAACGATCTTGGAATTCCTTTCTCAGCGCATTGACAGCATGCTCCGCCTCTTCTTTGACATTCATACGGTTGGCCGTGGCAAAGTACTCTTGCAGAGCCTGGATGATATCCTCACCGTTGAAAAGATAAAGAGAGTTGTTCAGCGCATACTGCGCACGGATACGTTCCTCGTCACCCATCAGTGTCTCGATAACTTCTGGTATCAGTTCTTTGGCGGCGATCTCTCCAGCTAAGTCAGCACAGCTGCGTGCCACTCGCTCATAAGGATCCCGAAGTCCGATACGTACAGCTTCAATGAGGTTTTTGTCGTTATAGCGGCACAACATTTTCAGACATTCCATCCTGACGGTGTTGAACATACTCTCCTTGAAGGTCTTTAAGAAGAAAGCACCTTGGGTCTTTTGCTTGTCGGCATCGGCCATCTTACGGAGGGCAAGACACCGGATGTCGGCATATTCACTATTCAAAAGACTTCTCCAATAGGCAGTGTCGTCGGCGCGTGTCACCACATCGGTAGTAAGGGTATTGGCCTGTATCGGCGTGAAATGTACGGTAGGATCACCGAGGAGATGTCCCTCAAGGGTAGCCACCTGACGGTTATACTGCCCCACGCGCAGGCCATGGGAGAGGAGTCCTATCATCTCGATAGTCCAGCGGTCTTGTAGCACATTGCGGGTATTCCCCTGTACTACCAACGTCGTACCTGGGTTGAAGATATATCTTCCGGCAATCTGATCTTTCTCATGGAAAGAACCGTTGTAACACGCATCGAACATCACCATCGTAGGATTAGTGATACAGCCGTTCAGGTCGGCCAGTGTAATATAGACATCAGCGTCCTCGGTGGAGTCTTTCTTCCAGTAGTCGGCATTTTTGTAGTCTTTGAAGAACTCCGGTGTCAAGCCGAATTTCTTCTGCATCGCCAGAAGCAGTGAATCCTCGTCTAATCCTTTCCGCTCCACATGTTGTCTGACGGAGGAGTAGATATTTCCTTTCAGCAGGTTATAGCGCAGGGATGACGATGATCCTTTCTTGTTGTCATTCACCAGCTGGCTGTCGGGGTTTCCGTGCTCATGGAACATGAAGAGATCAAGATCCTTGCGTCGCATCTCACTGAAGATCTTGTATTTCATGGCATCTTGCATACGGAAGTTCCAATGTTTGAACGACAGACCGTTACGGAAAGCCAATGGGAAGTTCTCACGGTAGGCCTTCTCCTCATCCATATATACCATCAGACAGTCATAGTTGTATGATCCTCCGTTGTAAGTGACCACTTCATCTAACTGATTGTTCTTCATACCATACTTAGCGTCAGCTGCCTTTGTGAGGAAGGCTGATATCGCCTCGTATTTATCACCGCCTGCTCCTTCCGGATATTTGACACGTGCGGAATAGAAGGTGGGCTGTAGCGACTGAGGACTTTCCTCTGTCAGTTGGTAATAGAACACTCCATGGTTAACAGAGTCTTTCTGCATGAAGCGGAACTGCAGATGCAGATCGTCGTAGAAACGGTCGGAAGGCACACTCGACTCATAGATAGGGAACTTCACCTCATCCATCTTGAAGGCGGTTGTCATGTGTTGTGCGTTACGTACCATGGCGACGGGGATATCGCCTACCAGCACAATACCTTCCAGCGTAGGACATTCTGAATATAGTTTCTGAAGCATGTTTCGCACATCGTCAGGGGTCTGCCAGTCACTGTGGATAATATAGGTGGACAGTCCGTCGTATTCCACGGCGTCACGGTATTTCAGGATAGCCTCGTCACATCGGGTAAAGGTGGTCTCATCGGTAATCACTGCGAAAGCCGTAGGGTGTTGTCTTTGCGGTTGGATGACAACGGGCGTGACCTCTCTCACTACTTTCTTGACAGCACGCTTAGCGGCTCCTATGTTCAGTGTGAGTAATAACGTTATGATAATCAAAAAAAATCTTCTCATGATCATTTCAGTCTATAATAGGTTCTTTCCGCATTCTCCCTAACGGCAAGTGGGGCATCAGCATCGTTCATCAGTTGTTCACAGGCCTTCATGATGTCATGACGGCGGTACGACCATTTGAACCAAGCCAGCGATTCTAACATAGCGCAACGTATCTTCTCTTCTTCCTCGGCATCAAGGATCAGTCTCAGGAAACCATCAACTGATGCGTGGATGTTCTCATTCTTCAGGGAGTTGATATAAGAGACACGATATCCTTTCTTGCCTGTCTTGTCGAAGATGTGCTCGTCGGAGGAAGTCTTATACTCATTTTCTTTCAACAGTGTCTCGGCCATCTCTTTCTTGTCGCTGACATACGATTCGGCAAGGACCAGATCAATGGCTTCCTTCACCACCTTCTCGTCGAACACACGCATTTTCATGCCGATATCGAAACGCTCACGCTCGGAGAAATAGTTCTCGGCATATTCCTTCACCAGCAATGGCACATAGTCGTTAAGACCTACATAAGCCATGAAACGTACGGTGGTGCGGCGGATAAACTCATTACTGTCGTTGATGGACTCTTTCAGGATCTCTTGCAGGTTCTTGTCATTCACCTTGGTGAGCAGGGCCAGTGCACTGTATCTCACCACCGCAAAAGGTGAGGTGCGGTATTTCTTTGTCAGCAGGTCGGAGATGCCGTTATAGCCATGGCGATAGAGTTGGTACATGGCGAGGTTCTGCACGTCGGCATATCCCGAGTCAAGGTTACGCAGGGCTTCTGCCTCATCGTAGGGTTTACTGATCAGTTCACTCAGATTGACGCCATCATCATTGGAGGTGAAACGGAAGGTAGGATCACCGATGACATGCGACTCAAGGATATTGGTGAGCTGTGCCCACTGTCCGATCCTTGCGCCCAGTCCGAGGAGTCCCAGCATCTCATTGGCCTGTTTGTCTTGCAGTACGTTCACGCTGTTGGCAAAGCCTACCATACTCTTCCCCTCAGAGAAGATATAACGTCCGGCGATATAGTCGTCCTCACGGAAGTCACCATTATAGCAGGCATCAAAGATGACCATGCGTGCATTGGGCCTCATCGTGGTAACGTCAGACAGGACAATACCTGTCTTCAGGTCGAGCAGGGAGTCTTTCTCTATCTGCTGAGGATCGTCGTATCCCTCAAACCAAGAGGCGTCAAGACCAAATTCCTTCTGTTGCTGCTGAATATACTCGGCCCTTTTCTCCGGTGTCTTCGCCCAACGGCGCAGGTATGACCGTTTGTCGGCTTTCAGTTTCTCGATATGACTTGTGAGGTTGTCAGTGGGGGGAGAGGCAGAGAGGTATTGCCGGTCGGGAGTGCCGTGCTCGTGGAAGATAGCCAGGTCAAGGTCCTCTCGCTTCATCATGTTCATCACGGTCTCCTTAGGATAGTCGTAGAAACTGTAGCGCATAAAGCGTGCCCTCCCTTGTTTGTCGAAGACTTCCGGCATCTGTTCCCTGATGGTGAATGCCTCTGGCGTCCAGGCGGTGAGGGAGTTGGAGTACGACCCCTCTCCGGTGTAGGAGAAGAACTGATCCAGCTTGTTTCCTGAGCGGTGTTGTTCGATGGCTTTCAACAGATAGTCACTGATCTGCTTGTAGGGATCTACGCCGTTATCAACGGGTTTGATGCGTCCTGAATAGATGTCGCAACGGATCTCTTGTGGTGACTGAACAGCCAAGTCGTAATAGAAGAAATTCTTATGGATGGAGTCTTGTTTCAGGAAGTCGAACTGCAGATGCAGGTCATCGTAGAAACGGTCGCTGGGGACAGATGACTCATTCCACGGAAATTTCCTCTCGTCCATTTTAAAGGCAGAGGTGAGATGCTGCGCCTTGCGTATCATGGCAATGGGCACATCTCCCACAAAGACGACACCCTCTAAATGATTCTTGTCAAACAGTCGTTGGATAACCTTCTTTACCTCTTCCGGCTTCTTCCAGTCCTTATATATAATAAAGGTGGGCAACTGTTCTTCGTTCAGCATCTGCCGGTAAGCCATCAGCTCCGACTTACAGTTATTCCATGTCTTGACATCTGTAATCACAGCAAACGACCGTGTCAGCTGGCGCTCCTTCGGTCGTACATATTTCTGTGCCATAGCCATGGTGGCAAGACACAACAAGATACAAGTCTGTAATAATGTTTTTCTCATGTTCGCTATTAAGGGGAGATGCTGATGATGCCGTCTGTGGATAGGAGACCGCCGGACAGTATCATCAGCATCGATGATTATCAGAAGTTAAATCCTAATGTACAAGTAGCGAAGGACCGCTTGTCGAAGAGGTCAGCTTTCGACTTCTGATAGTCGATGGCCGCCTTCAGATAGACATTCAGTTTCTGATTCTCCTTCACCTGCTGGGAATAGGTGAGTGAACCACCGACATGCCATGCGTCACTGGTCAGGTAATCTTCATCGGCCTGTTCCATAGCAATGGTAGGATAGTCCTCATGGGTGCCGCCATAGCGATACTCTCCACTCATGGCATTGCGCAGACCACCCTTGACTGCCAACAGCAGACGGTTGTTCAGCCGGTCGCCCACCTTGAAGTTCTTCTTAGCCTCCAAGTCAACGAAGAGATTCCTTGAGTCTTTCGTTGAGTTGGGAAGTAGATACTCATCACTGAATCCTACGTATGCCACGCTGGCATCCACACGCCAGTTATACTCATCACCGCGGTTACGCATGATGCCATACTTAAATGATGCCGTATGTGTCACATAGGTGGAGCGGATGTCATGATGAAGGTCGATCCATCCCTGCTGTGCCTCAGTATTGTCACGCTGGTTTATATATTGGATGCCGTCAATATGGCGATAGCCCCAAGCGGCTTTCAGTGAATGGGTATAGTCTTCACCCTCATGGATAGCCGTACCATTCACGTCGATCGTCTGATCTTTCACTGCAAACTGCTTGCGAGGCATAGAATAGGAATTATCAGCGTTCTCTACCTTCTTGGAGTATTTACCCTCCAGAAGGAGGTTCCATGCGCCACTCTGATGCTGGTATTGAACGGCTGTCTCCCATCTATGACCGTAATAGTTGATGCTTGGACCGCCTGAACTATATCCGTAGGTCGATACGCCTAATCCGTAGTGTGTCCAATAAGCCTGATAAAGGTAAGTGTAGGTATTGTCCATATAGACATCCTCCTTGATGGATGAGTAACCCACATTAACACCTACACGGTTGTTCTCATCAAAGGCGAAGGTAGCGCTGGGTATCAGTTGCAGGGTGTAGAACCGGGTGTCGGTACTCGGGTCACGCTGCTTGGCAGCGATAGATGCCTTGTAAGTGCCGTCGATACCTAATGTGAGCCAGTTGTTGATAACGGGGGTGGAGGCACGGAAATGCAGGTCGTAGAACTGGTTCCTCCATTTACTGTCACTGTAGTCGTCTGTCACATAGTAAGGCATGCCCCTGAAAGGATCGGTGATGGAAGCGTTGTAGCTGGCATCTTTCACGTCCTCATGCTGGAAGATGAACTGTCCCCATACATAAGCATTCTTCAGATTCAGGAATCCCTCACTGCTCACAGAGAGGGTCTTGTCCTGTTCCCCCTGTTGCGGACGTTTGAAGTCTCCGTCTTCCATGTCATAATCAACGATGATATTGGAGAACTGCCGGGTATTGTCGTAAGCCGTTCCTGCAGCATTCTTGGTCTGGAACCAAAGATTATGCTCTTTGAGTCTCTCCGTAGCCGCCGGTGAGTTGTTCACCTGTGCCAAAGCAGGGATAATGAATGACAATAGCATCGTTGTCATTAATCCCTTTATAAATATATGTTTTCTTTTCATAACTTATATTCTTTTTGTTATTCTGCATTCATGACTTAATAAGTAACATTCCATGAAGGTACCCCCGTTCCATAGCGATGAAGCTCAGGAACGACACTTCTCTCAAAGTCATCGGTGGAATTGTTGGTGTCCTGGAAAATCAGGGCTCCATTCTCTCTGCGGATCGTATCACCTTCTTCTGTCAGACTCACTTTACGGGCAACACCCAAACCGCAATAAGTGGATCCAATCCACGTACAACCGGCATCGAGTACGGCTGGCAAGCGTTTGGCATCCTGATAGCTCTCTCCATTCACACACTCAACGGCATCAAGGACGTAACTGATAGGTATGCGAGCCTTACGCTCGATAGTAGCGGTGGCGAGGTTGTCGGCCTGCAAGTCTAAATTATTCACAGGATCCCATACCTCTCCGGCAGGAATGCGGAATATCGCAAAGGCCCCTCCAAACACAGGAGTAAGGAATTGTGGTATAGTCCCCATTGCAGCCTGTCCATTATAGAACACATGTAGCATGTCGATAGCCGGCTGGTCGGGGAAATTGGCATTGTTCATGTTAAACTCAAACTCTGCATGACTGCAGTCAACGGGAGAGTTGGGGTTGTAGATCTCCAACTTATGGTTGGCGGCAAACTGAGCGATGACAGCCGATTCACCAGGTTGCAGAGGGTACTGTGTACCGTTGCCGGGGAACTTCCATACACGCTCACCGTAACAATATTTGCCGGCATCGCTCTCCGGCCATACAGGGAGACTGCGGGTCGCGGTGAGAGGGAATAACTGCGCGAAGTGAATCCCGTCGAGATACTGTACCTCACTGGAGTTGTTGTAAATCTCATAGAACTGGTCACGGAAATAGGAGAAACCTACCGGTGGGCGTGATCCGCAGAAATAGATCTCTTTGAAGACCAGCGGACTCACCTTCAGTCCCTGCATGTTGATCGTCACGCTGCTCACACCGGCATAGATGGCTTTGTTCACCTCGTTGCCATTGATATAATACTCGTTCCCTTCAAGATCCAGCGCTGTCCCCGATACGGAGATCGTATAGATTCCTGGAATGACGTCGTTAACGCTCACTTCCGTTCCTGAAAATTCCTTGCGGTAGGCAAGACCCTCACCGGTGTTCTCTATTCTCACCACCAAGCCTTCGGCTGATGCCATGCCCGGCACATCGATAGACAAGCTGACATTCACGTCAAGGGACTCGATTTTTGTTGCCTCGTCAGCCTCCTTAAACTGATCACAGGAGACAAAAAGCACAGACATCAGTCCCAACAGGATATATTGTATCTTTTTCATATAACTCATCATTTTCTTTATAACTTAAGTGAAAGCTCAACACCAAAATAGAATCTATTACCATGTTGACGGAACATTACCTCATACTCACCGGGAGTTCGCTTGCTCTCACGACGAGGATAGCTGCGGAACATATTGTTGGCAAAGAACGACACCCGCAGCATATCGCTGATTTCCTTTGTCAGGTTTAAATTAAAGAGGAAGTAAGGACTGTAGGATTCCTTGACTGCATTAGAGTGACCGGGATAGTTGAGCAGGTAGGTTAGTCCGGCATCACGCACATCTTGTACTGTCTGATACTCATTACCCTTGAAATAGGTCGGCTGTGCCGTTGTCTGTGAAAGGTATCCGATAGGAATGGTATCGTTGTGGAATACGGCCCAGTCCTGGTCCTGCCATATTGCCTGTGCGGTCAGTGTCACCACGAATCCAATCTGAGGAATGTTATGGGTAGCACGTAAGGCTGTCGTAAACTGCTGAGCGTAGTAGTCGCTGGCATGCCCCTCATAGATACCGATATCATGGCGACCAGCAGGAGCCTCAGAGTTGTTGTCGTAGAAGATGATCCCCGTGGTATAACTCTTGGATCTCATCCAGGCACCATTCAACTGGAAAGAGGTGCGGATAGCCTCTATACGACCGATATTCAACTCAAACTCTATACCCTTTGTCTCGGCGAAGCGGTTGTTAGTAGGAACATTGTAGCGAGAAATCACATTATATGCCTGGTCCAGAACGATGTTGAAATTGTCGTCGCGCGTAAACTTATTATAGATAACAGGCTGGAACGACTCTAACGTAGAGGTCATCGAGTAACCGTTCTTCTGATGTTCTGTGAAACCGGTGACAGAGAGGTCTACCTTGCCCAGCTGGAGGTCGAAGCCAATCTCTGCCTTATGGTTCTTGGCAATCTTCAGGTTCTTGTTCTGTGTGTCGAACACCCTGGTCGTCGTGATGAAACGACGGTCAGCCTCTGCGATATTCTCATTAGCCAGCTCATTCAGGTTCGTATATTCGAAATAAGCGGGCTCCGGATAGAGGAAGAGCAGTGTAGGCATCTTTGCTGTTATTCCATATCCACCATGGATGGTCAGCACCTCGGGGATAATATCCAGCGAGGCGTTGAAACGAGGTGAGAGTGCACCACCGGCAACAGAGACATTGTCATAACGTACACCGGCCTGCAGACTAAGCACATTCCTGCCGATCGTCCAGTTGAGATTTTCTTCTGCGAAGGCTCCGAAATGCTTGAGCCACGGAATATCTTTGTATGAACGCGATCTGAAAGTGCTGTTTATGAACTGGAGATTACGGTAGGGCACTTGCTTCTGGTCGAAAGTCTTACCCTTTCCTTCGTTACCATCAGTCTTGAAATCCGCACCAATCAGAATACGGTTGTTGACAGACTTGCCAAACTGCTTGAAGAAGTTGGCGGTGAGTTTTGCGAAGAAATTGAACTCCTTGCTATCCGAGTTGTAATGCTGTATATAACTGCTGGGGATATAGTAGGCGAAGTACTTGGAATCCTCTTCCGTGAAATTGGTAATACCTGGTATCCGCTCACCAGCGATATTAGTAAGAGTAGTGCCGTCGGTCTTCGTACCTGAGTATGGAGCATTACCAGAACTCTCTGCCTCTTCATAATAACTGCTCTTATTGGTGTAACTACCTGAAAGCACATAGCGGACATTCTCCAGCCATCCCTTCTGGATGTTCCATAATCCGTTGGTATTCAGTGTGAGTCCTAAATCCTCACCCTTCTGATTAGTCATGGTAATCTCATCGATCGGATTCTTCTCTCTTCTGCTTTTCCCATAGAAGAGATCCAATGAGGTATTGGATCGTAGCTTGTTGGCAAACAAGGATTTTGAGTAGAGGGCCTTTCCTGTTAATCGCTCGTAATGGATAAAGCTCTGCATCGGGTCGCTCACATTGTATGCATAATCGGCACTGAGGTTGAGCGCACCTTTGTTTTCACCCAACTCGAAACCCGTACCGATGCTTCCCTGATAAACCTTCGGATTGGCCTTGGCCTTGATACGCAGGGGTTCACGACCGGCCTTTGAGTGGATAATCACAGCACCAGAGGTGAGATCACCGTATTCTACCGATGGGATACCTCGGATCACTTCTACATTTTCAATATTCTCCGTAGAGATAGTACGCAGGTCAACACCCATTGTCGGGGAAGCCGTTCCTGCTATACCACCAATCTTTCCACTGTTGTCCTCAGAAACGAACGCTGAGTTGAGGACAGAGAGATTGGCATTGTTGGAGATGGGTGCACCGTCACGTATGATAGCGGTACCAAGACTGTTGGTAGCTGTATTTCTGGTACCTGACTGTCGCAGAGTCAGGGTCTTAGTCTCACTCAGATTCTGCTCGGATGTGATTCCGCCCGGCAGTAATGCCATGATGTCGTAAAGACTGGTGGCTTGCATGTGTTCCATGGCCTGACGGGAGATATTACTTGAAGTTGACTTTCCTGCAGCGTTGTGCTGTGCTGTCACGGTTACCTCCTGCAGACGGAAGTCCTCGTTGAGAAGCGTGAAGTCCAATCGCATATCCCCTCTCACGTTTACCAGTGTGTCAATCGCATGCTTTCCTACATATTGCACACGAATCTTTACCTTTCCTTGTGGTATGTTGGCCAGAGAATAACCACCACCGTTGCTTGATGTCGTTCCTATTCCATAGTCGGGGAAAGACACTGTGGCGAAATCCAGCGGTACAGATTTCTTGCCGTCTAATTCATAAACGGTACCATAGATCTTACTTTTGTTTTGTGCTTGTAATGTTTGGGGGAATAATAGCCCAATCATAAAAGCAAAAAGAAGTAAGACTTTGGCAATTAAAATGTTTTTTCTTACCATAATTATTACATTTATCGAATATTTTGACTTAAATTATGTCATCATATACAGTTATATAACTGCTAAAATGCAAAATTAAGTAAAAAAATGAAGATTGACAATACCTATAATAAAGTATTTTTTACAAAAATATTAAATTCTATATCATTCTATATAATCATTCGTGTTTATGCGAATAATTGCAAGATTATTCAAACAGTATAACCTGCCACTATAGAACTCGGATATGCCTGGCAATACATCGCTAATCAAAAGCATAGTGCTTAATATGGCTATGCTGGATAGCCTATTAAGCACTATGCACGGTTGTTAAAATACTATGATACTACAAGTTCGGGTTGATCTTGTTCCACTCGCTGATTGGAGGAACGATGTTCAGAGTAACGAGCTCGTCACGCATCTTGCAGAGGTGCTCATAAGAAGCATCCAGCTTAGCGTTCTCCTCTGGCGTACCCTGAGGAACCTCATACTTAGCACCCTCTTCTGTCATAGTGGTCTTCATGGCCATCATGATGTGGTCGTACTTGTCGGTCTTTACGTATGTGCCAACAGGGAAGCGGAAAGCCTCACCACCCATAGCGGCGCGGATCATCTCTACTGACAGGTAGGAAGGACTCTGGAAAGAAGAACGGCCGCGAAGCTCGATGATCTTGGCACCACCCTTGGTGACGTCGGTCTTCATCTGCTCCCACTCAGCCTCTGGGAACTCCTCAGTGCCGATGATGTCGGTAAGGTTACGGCCGGCAATCTTTACATGGCTGCCGAACACCGCCATCTGCTCACCATGTCCGCCGTAGGTAGCGCAACCGGTGATCTCATCCTGCATCACGTTGAACTTCTTTGCCAACGCACTCTGAAGACGGGTCGTGTCAAGACCGGCGAGGGTGGTTACCTGTCCTGGCTTCAAACCAGAATAGAGTAATGTTACCAGACCGGTAAGGTCGGCAGGGTTGAAGATGATGACAACGTGCTTTACGTCGGGGCAGTATCTCTGGATGTCCTTACCCAGCTCCTCGGCAATCTTACAGTTGCCTGCCAACAAGTCCTCACGAGTCATACCAGCCTTACGGGGAGCACCACCGGAAGAGATGATATACTTAGCGTTGGTGAATGCCTCCTTGGCATCGGTGGTGGCTGTGATCTTCACACTGCCGAAGCCACTCTGACGCATTTCCTCAGCAACACCTTCGGGTGAGAATACGTCGTAGAGACAAATGTCGTTTGTCAAACCCATCATGAGGGCTGTCTGAACCATGTTTGAACCAATCATTCCGGCTGCGCCGACGATGGTAAGTTTGTCGTTAGTTAAAAATGCCATAAATGTATTGTTTAATAATTGATAGATTAAAAACTCTAATGAAAATACAGTGATCCTTTTGTCACCGCACCTGCAAAGGTAACAAAAAATAATAGATATCCAATATTTATTTAAGAATAATTTGTGTTTAAAATGAATTTTAATTACCTTTGTCATGTAGAACAATCAATTTACACCTATGAACATCAATGAGAGAATAGCAGCTTTGCGCGAGGTGATGCAAAGAGAACATCTGAGCGCCTTTATCTTCCCAAGTACTGACCCGCATAACGGAGAATATATCCCTGACCACTGGAAGGGTAGGGAGTGGATCAGCGGTTTCAACGGCTCAGCGGGAACGGCTGTGGTGACGATGGGCAGTGCGGCCCTGTGGACCGACTCCCGTTATTTCATAGCTGCTGAGCAGCAGTTGAGGGGCACGGAATTCCAGTTGATGAAACTGAAGATGGATGGTACTCCTACCATTGCGCAATGGCTTGGCAAAGAGTTGTATGACGATAATAATAAAGAGGTGGGCATCGACGGTATGGTGTGTGATACCACTACTGTGGAGCAGCTCCAGGCAGATCTCCGTAAGGAGGGAGGTATCACGCTGCGCACCAACTGGGATCCGTTGGCGTTGATATGGAAGGATCGTCCAGCCATCCCGCTGAATCCCGTGGTGATCCAACCGATGGAATACACGGGGATGTCGTTTAAGGATAAGTTGCAGGTGGTCAGAAAGAAACTGCGTGAGCAGCATGCCGACGGTATGCTGGTGGCTGCCCTCGATGATATCGCCTGGCTGTTGAACCTGCGTGGCGCTGACGTCCACTGTAATCCGGTGTTCGTGAGCTATCTGCTGATAGACACGCAGAAAGTGACGCTCTTTATCGATCAGCGTAAACTGGATGGCAAGGTGCTCGACTATCTGCGGGAGAATGATGTCGCCGTGGAGGATTATAATAAGGTGGGAGAGGGACTGCGTAACTATTTCGAATATACCATTCTGTTGGATCCCAACGAGATCAACTATACCTTATTTAAGAAATGTAATGCCAAAGAGATTATCAGGGGAGCGTCGCCCATCCCTTTCTTGAAATGCGTTAAGACGGAGACAGAACAGGACTGCTTCCGTCGCGCCATGACAAAAGATGGCGTAGCGCTGGTGAAATTCCTGAAGTGGCTGAAGCCCGCGGTGGAGCAGGGCGGGCAGACGGAGATATCCGTAGATAAGAAACTGACGGCCTTAAGGGCTGAACAGGAGGGGTTCCGCGACATCTCTTTCGACACGATAGCGGGATATCAGGAGCATGGGGCTATCGTTCATTATGAGGCGACGCCGGAGACGGATGTGGAACTGAAGCCGGAGGGATTGCTGTTGCTCGACAGTGGCGCCCAGTATCTCGACGGCACTACCGACATTACCCGCACGATAGCATTAGGCCCTGTCACCGAGGAACAGAAAAAAGTCTATACCTTGGTGCTGAAAGGACATATCCAACTGGAGCTTCTCAAGTTCCCGGAGGGAGCCAGCGGCACGCAGTTGGATGTGATGGCGCGCAAGGATATGTGGCGCGAAGGGTATAACTACCTTCATGGCACCGGTCATGGCGTGGGCAGTTACCTGAACGTTCACGAGGGTCCTCATCAGATACGTATGGAGTATAAGCCGGCACCTCTGCTGCCGGGCATGACGGTGACTGATGAGCCGGGTATCTATCTGGAAGGGAAGTTCGGCGTACGCATAGAGAATACACTGCTCATCGTTCCGTATATGAAGACTGACGCGGGGCAGTTCCTGCAGTTTGAGTCGCTCACCCTCTGTCCGATAGACACGGCACCGATAGACTTCTCCATGATGACTGACGAGGAGATCGCCTGGCTGAACGACTACCACCAGACGGTGTATGACCGTCTGTCGCCCTATCTCAATGAAGAGGAGTGCGCGTGGTTGCGGGAGGCTACGAAGGCAGTGTGATACTTTCAAAATACTATTTTCTTACGTTCATTAGTTGACCTTTACTGGAGTGCTGTGTATAAACACAGCAGTGCGCCAGTATAGATCACTGGAGTGTCGTGTATAAACACAACAGTGCGCCAGTATAGATCACTGTCTATAAGAATACTAACTCCACTTTAAATAGTTATTGAACTGTCTGATATATAACTTATGACCTATTGATGACGATGACTTTTTGAGGACATGTGTGTAAAACATGTGTGTAAAAGATTGTTTTTTTTTAAATTTAAACAAGAAAAACTTGTACGTTTGATTTTTTTGCCGTAACTTTGCAGCCGCAAATCGTGGAAACGTGAAAAGTTGATTATAAATAAAAGTCTAACATATTAAAATTTAAAGCAAAAGCATGATTATTGTACCAGTAAAAGATGGCGAGAACATCGAAAGAGCGTTGAAGAAATTCAAGAGAAAGTTCGAGAAGACAGGAGTCGTAAAGGAGTTGCGCTCACGTCAGCAGTTCGACAAGCCCTCTGTGCTGAAGCGCCTGAAGATGGAACATGCCATCTATGTTCAGAAGTTGCGCCAGACCGAGGAGTAATACGTGATTTTCTGACACGGTATTTGTAATAGGGGTTTGCTGAATAAGTATGCCCCGTTTATTGTTTGTAATGGAGAAAGAACTTTTGGCCTGTAAAGACTAAAAGTCCTTTTTTTATGTAAAAAACTCAGGTATTATTTGGTTTTTTGATTTTTATTCCGTAAATTCGTTGCCAAATAGTGGATGCAAAAGACGATGATTGTAGACGACTTTCTGGGTTACTTGCAGGCAGAGAAGAACTATTCTTTGTTGACACAGCAGAGCTATAGGGATGATCTGCAGGCCTTTGAGACGTTCTTCCGGCAGAAAGACGATGATCTTGGATGGGAGAATGTTGATGCCGATGTCGTACGCGACTGGATGGAGGAGATGATGGATAAAGGGAATACGGCCACGACCATCAACCGCCGGCTGAGCGCTCTGCGCTCTTTCTACCGTTTCGCACTGTCAAGACACTATGTGGAGCGTGATCCGGTTCATAACATCACCGGTCCGAAGAAGACGAAGCCGCTGCCGCAGTTCGTCAAGGAGCAGGAGATGGACCGACTGCTGGACCAGACCAGCTGGGAGCATCAATTAAATGATGTTCGCGCGCGTACTATATTAATGATGTTCTACGTGACGGGTGTACGAGTGTCGGAGCTGGTGTCCCTGGATGATACGATGGTCGATTGGGTGAACAGTCAGCTGAAGGTGACAGGAAAGCGCGACAAACAGCGGGTGATCCCTTTCGGAGAAGAGCTCAGCATGACCCTGAAAGACTATATCGCCCTGCGTGACGGAGAGGTGACAAGGACAGACAACGCCTTGTTCGTCACCGACAAGGGAAACAGGATGACCACGGCGATGGTGAGGGCGCTGGTGAAGCGTTACCTTTCCGGTGTCACCACCCTGAAGAAACGTTCGCCCCATGTGCTGAGACACTCCTTTGCTACGGCGATGCTCAACCATGACGCCGGCCTGGAGACAGTAAAGAAACTGCTCGGCCATCAGAGCCTGTCCACAACGGAAATCTATACGCATACCACATTTGAACAGTTGAAGAAAGTATATAAAACAGCCCATCCGAGAAAATAAAATATCAGATGGTGGAATCATTAATTTAATAGGAAAATAACTATGGAAATTAAAATTCAGTCTATCCATTTCGACGCTACAGAACAACTGGAGGCGTTCATCGAGAAGAAAGTCGCAAAGTTGGAGAAGTCTTATGAGGACATCCAGAACGTGGAAGTACAGCTGAAGGTCGTAAAGCCGGCAACAGCGCTCAACAAGGAAGCTTCTGTTACAGTGGCGGTACCCGGGAATAAATTCTACGTGGAGAAGATCTGCAATACTTTTGAGGAAAGTATCGATCAGTGCGTGGACTCCCTGAAAGTACAGCTGACCAAATTCAAAGAAAAACAACGTAACAGATAAAAAAAACATAGAAAAATTTTGTAGATTAAAAAAAAGGTCGTATCTTTGCAGCCGTTTTAGAACAAATCTTGTGTCGAAGTCCTAACGGCTGCAAGAATTGCCTCTTTAGCTCAGTTGGCCAGAGCACGTGATTTGTAATCTCGGGGTCGTTGGTTCGAATCCGACAAGAGGCTCTAAAACAAGAAAGGGTGGTTTCCAGAGTGGCCAAATGGGGCAGACTGTAAATCTGTTGTCTTTCGACTTCGGTGGTTCGAATCCATCACCACCCACTCTTCAGTAGAAGTTTGCGGAAATAGCTCAGTCGATAGAGCACTAGCCTTCCAAGCTGGGGGTCGCGGGTTTGAGCCCCGTTTTCCGCTCTAACCTGCTGTAATAGCTCAGTGGTAGAGCACTTCCTTGGTAAGGAAGAGGTCCTGAGTTCAAATCTCAGTTACAGCTCTACTGGGGAGCGGTTTTTATATTGTGTGAAGCAGAAAATACACGATTATTCATTAATTAAGTAAAATAACAAGTAAAGCTATGGCTAAAGAACAATTTGTGCGCACCAAACCGCACGTAAACATCGGTACTATCGGTCACGTAGACCATGGTAAGACTACCTTGACAGCAGCTATTACACTCGTGCTTTCAAAGCGCGTTGCTGGTAACGAGGGTAAGATTAAGTCTTTCGATCAGATCGACAACGCTCCGGAAGAGAAGGAGCGTGGTATCACTATTAACACCGCTCACGTAGAGTATGAGACTGAGAAGCGTCACTATGCTCACGTTGACTGTCCGGGACACGCCGACTATGTGAAGAACATGGTAACTGGTGCTGCTCAGATGGATGGTGCTATCCTCGTTGTTGCTGCTACTGACGGTCCTATGCCTCAGACACGTGAGCACGTGCTTCTCGCTCGTCAGGTAAACGTTCCCCGTCTGGTGGTATTCCTGAACAAGTGTGACATGGTGGACGATGAGGAGATGCTCGAGCTTGTTGAGATGGAGGTACAAGAGATTCTCGCTCAGTATGAGTTTGAGGATGATACTCCTATCATCCGCGGTTCTGCTCTCGGTGCATTGAACGGTGTTGAGAAGTGGGAAGACAACGTGATGGAGCTGATGAATACTGTTGACGACTGGATCCAGGAGCCTCCACGTGCTACTGACAAGCCATTCCTGATGCCTGTTGAGGACGTGTTCTCAATCACAGGTCGTGGTACAGTGGCTACCGGTCGTATCGAGACTGGTGTTATCCATGTGGGTGACGCTGTTGAGCTGCTCGGTCTTGGTGAGGACAAGAACTCTGTTGTAACAGGTGTTGAGATGTTCCGCAAACTGCTCGATGAGGGTCAGGCTGGTGATAACGTAGGTCTGTTGCTCCGTGGTATCGACAAGAACGAGATCAAGCGTGGTATGGTGCTCTGTAAGCCGGGTGAGATCAAGCCATATAAGAAATTCAAGGCTTCTATCTATGTGCTGAAGAAGGAAGAGGGTGGCCGTCATACTCCATTCGGAAACAAGTATCGTCCACAGTTCTATCTCCGTACCATGGACTGTACTGGTGAGATCTCTTTGCCAGAGGGCGTTGAGATGGTTATGCCAGGCGATAACGTTGAGATCAACGTTGAGCTTATCTACGCTGTTGCTCTGAACAAGGGTCTGCGTTTCGCTATCCGTGAGGGTGGTCGTACCGTAGGATCTGGCCAGATCACAGAGGTTTACGAGGACTAATATCAATAGGAACTCCTGTTAGATAAACAAATCCAAAACCCTCGTCTATGGGCGAGGGTTTATATACGGGAATAGCTCAGTTGGTAGAGCATCGGTCTCCAAAACCGAGGGTCGTGGGTTCGAGTCCTCCTTCCCGTGCAAGAAAGTAATAAGTAATATGATCAAGAAATTTTTCAAGAGAATAGGTAATTATTGCAAGCTTTGTTACGACGAACTTGTGCATAAGACTACTTGGCCTACACGTGCCGAGCTGACACACAGTGCAATGGTTGTATTATCTGCTTCCCTTATCATTGCATTGGTAGTGTTTGCTATGGACTCTGTGTTCCGCTTTGTTATGTCTATGGTTTACCCAGGTTAATTCACCAAGAAGATGGCAGAAGTAGGTAAGAAATGGTATGTGCTCCGTGCAGTGAGCGGTAAGGAAGCTAAGGTAAAGGAATATATCGAGGCAGAACTGAAGCACAATGCTATGTTGTCGGAAAATGTTTCTCAGGTATTGATACCTACAGAGAAGCATGCCACCGTGCGCAACGGTAAGCGTATCGTCAAGGAGAAGATTTCTCTTCCCGGCTACGTTCTCGTTGAGGCCCGGCTGATCGGCGATGTGGCTCATATCCTGCGTTTTACCCCTAACTGCCTGGGGTTCTTGGGTGGTCTGGATAATCCTACGCCAGTCAAACAATCGGATATCAACCGTATTCTCGGAACTGTTGAGGAGAATGAACTGATGGAGGATATCAACATCCCATACAGCGTTGACGAGACAGTGAAGGTGACGGATGGCCCGTTCAGTGGTTTCAGTGGTGTTATCGAAGAGGTAAATACCGAGAAGCATAAGCTGAAGGTGATGGTTAAGATCTTCGGTAGGAAAACTCCTCTGGAGCTCGGTTTTATGCAAGTCGCAAAAGAATAACGTGTATTGTTACGGACATCTTATTCTTTTATAATTTTCAATTTTTAATTAACAAGAAAAATGGCTAAAGAAGTTGCTGGATTAATCAAATTACAGATTAAAGGTGGCGCTGCGAATCCTTCTCCTCCAGTAGGACCTGCTCTGGGTTCTAAGGGTATTAACATCATGGGATTCTGCAAGGAGTTCAACGCCAGGACCCAGGATAAGGCTGGTAAGATCTTACCGGTTGTTATCACTTACTACACCGACAAGTCATTCAGCTTCGTAATTAAGACTCCTCCTGCCGCAGTACAACTGTTGGAGGCTGCTAAAGTAAAAGGTGGTTCCTCTGAGCCTAACCGTAAAAAGGTTGCTTCTGTAACCTGGGATCAGGTAAAGGCCATCGCTGAGGATAAGATGACCGATCTTAACTGCTTTACTGTCGAGTCTGCTATGAAAATTATTGCCGGTACAGCAAGAAGTATGGGTATAACAGTAAAAGGGGACTTCCCTGAATTATAATTTATAACTTCAATTTAAGAAAAGATGAGTAAACTGACAAAGAATCAGAAAGCAGTTGCTGATAAGATTGAAGCAGGGAAGGCATATACTCTGGCAGAAGCATCCGCTTTGGTAAAGGAAATCACTACTACCAAGTTCGAGTCTTCTGTAGATATTGATGTACGCCTGGGCGTTGACCCTCGTAAAGCCAATCAGATGGTACGTGGCGTTGTGTCACTTCCCAATGGTACTGGTAAGGTTACACGAGTGTTGTGCCTCTGTACACCGGATGTCGAAGCTGCTGCTAAAGAGGCAGGTGCTGATTATGTTGGTCTTGAGGAATATATTGACAAGATCAAAGGTGGTTGGACAGATGTTGATGTGATTATTACAATGCCTTCTTGTATGGGTAAGATCGGTCCGTTGGGACGTATCCTCGGTCCGCGTGGCTTGATGCCAAACCCCAAGAGTGGTACTGTGACTATGGATGTTGCTAAAGCAGTAAAGGAAGTTAAGCAAGGTAAGATTGACTTTAAGGTTGACAAGACAGGTATTATCCATACCTCTATCGGTAAGGTTACCTTCACACCGGAGCAGATCTATCAGAATGCGAAGGAGTTTATCAATACAGTCATCAAACTGAAACCGGCTGCCGCAAAAGGTACATATATCAAGAGTATCTATATTTCTAGCACAATGAGTAAGGGTATCAAAGTTGACCCAAAGTCTGTTGAATAACTCTAAAAATCTCAGAAACAATGAAAAAGGAAGTAAAAGATACTATTATCGTAGAATTGGGTGAGAAATTAAAGGAATACGCTCATTTCTATTTGGTAGATGTTACCGGTTTGAACGCTGAGGTAACGAGTGCTCTCCGCCGCAAGTGCTTTAAGAATGAGATTAAGATGATTGTGGTAAAGAACAAACTTCTCCACAAGGCATTTGAGGCTTCAGAGATTAATTTTGAACCTTTATACGGTGCGCTCAAAGGAAATACTGCTGTAATGTTCTGTAATACAGCAAATGTTCCTGCCAAACTGTTGAAGGAATACAAGAAAGAGGGAATTCCGGCATTGAAGGCTGCTTATGCCGAGGAAGGTATCTTCGTAGGCGCAGAAAAGTTGGATGAACTGATCTCTATCAAGAGTAAGAATGAACTTATCGCAGACGTCGTGGCCATGCTGCAGGCTCCTGCCCAGGGTGTTATCTCTGCTCTTGAATCAGGCGCAAACACAATACATGGTGTATTAGAGACATTGAGTGAGCGTACTGAATAAAATTAATTACATTAACGTTAAAAACAATTAAAAATTTAAATAAAATGGCAGATATTAAAGCTATTGCTGAAGAGTTGGTAAACCTTACAGTAAAAGAAGTTCAAGAGTTAAAGACAATCCTTAAGGATGAGTATGGAATTGAGCCTGCTGCTGCAGCTGTCGCAGTTGCTGCTGCTGGTCCAGCTGCTGAGGCTGCAGCTGTTGAAGAGAAGACCTCTTTCGACGTTGTTCTCGCTGAGATCGGAAGCGCAAAGCTCCAGGTTGTAAAGGCTGTTAAAGAGGCTTGTGGTCTTGGTCTGAAAGAGGCTAAGGATCTCGTAGACGGTGCTCCCGCAACGATTAAGGAAGGTCTTTCTAAGGACGAGGCTGAGAATTTGAAGAAGGCTATCGAGGCAGCTGGTGCTAAGATAGAGCTCAAATAATAGCATTTATTCATAACGATGAGGTTAAGATCTCCTAAGTAGGGGGGTCTTAACCTTTTCTTGTCTAATGATGCCCCATGAGGGCTGTTGTAACGTATTTTTAATTGATAATCAATATTTTAATTAATGGCTTCAAAAATTGTTGATAAGAGAATTAACTTTGCCAGCGTAAAGAATCCGATGCCTTATCCGGATTTTCTTGATATGCAGTTAAAGTCATTCAGAGATTTTCTACAGTTAGACACACCGCCTGAGGAACGCAAGAACGACGGTCTGTATAAGGTTTTTGCCGAAAACTTCCCTATTACAGACACGCGTAACAACTTCGTCCTTGAGTTCCTGGATTATTTCATCGATCCACCGCGCTACACCATGGAAGAGTGTCTCGAGCGTGGATTGACCTATAGCGTACCTTTGAAGGCTAAGATGAAACTATACTGCACTGATCCTGAGCATGAGGACTTTGGTACATTCATACAAGATGTTTTCCTGGGGACGATTCCTTACATGACAGAGAACGGAACGTTCATTATCAACGGAGCGGAGCGTGTGGTTGTCTCACAGCTGCACCGCTCACCCGGTGTGTTCTTCGGTCAGGGCGTTCATGCGAATGGTACCGTCCTCTACTCTGCCAGAATCATTCCTTTCAAGGGTTCTTGGATCGAGTTTGCTACCGACATCAACAACGTGATGTATGCTTATATCGACCGTAAGAAGAAACTGCCTGTCACAACACTGTTGCGTGCCATTGGTTTCGAGAGCGACAAGGAGATTCTCAGTATCTTCGATCTTGCTGAGGAGATAAAAGTCACCAAGAGAAACAAGAAGGAGATGATTGGCAGGAACCTGGCAGCCCGTATCATGAAGACATGGTATGAGGATTTCGTGGATGAGGACTCTGGAGAGGTTACCTCTATCCATCGTTCCGAGACAATTATGGAGCGTGAGACGCTGATTACAGAGGAAAACGTGGCCGATATCCTTGAGAGTGGAGCCTCAACCATCTTGGTTCACAAGGATGCGGAGACTGCCACTAAGTACAGCATCATCTTCAATACATTGCAGAAAGACCCCAACAACACCGAGCAGGAGGCTGTTACCTTTATCTATCGCCAGTTGCGTAACGCGGAACCGGCCGACGATGCCAGTGCGCGTGAGGTGGTGCAGAATCTGTTCTTCTCAGACAGACGTTATGACCTGGGTGACGTGGGTCGTTATCGCATCAACAAGAAGCTGGGTCTGAATACAGATATGGATGTGCGCATCCTGACAAAAGAGGACATCATTGAGATTATCAAATATCTGATACAGTTGGTCAACTCCAACGCTACCGTGGATGATATCGACCATTTGAGCAATCGCCGCGTACGTACCGTCGGTGAGCAACTGAGTAACCAGTTCTCTATCGGTCTGGCCCGTATGAGCAGGACCATCCGTGAGCGTATGAACGTTCGTGATAATGAGGTGTTCACACCGACCGACCTTATCAATGCCAAGACGATATCCAGCGTCATCAATTCGTTCTTTGGAACAAACCCGCTGAGCCAGTTCATGGATCAGACGAACCCCTTGGCAGAGGTTACCCACAAGCGTCGTCTGAGCGCCCTCGGTCCTGGAGGTCTTTCCCGTGAGCGTGCTGGTTTCGAGGTACGTGACGTTCATTACACCCATTACGGACGTCTCTGTCCTATCGAGAGTCCTGAAGGTCCGAACATCGGACTTATCTCCTCTCTTTGCGTCTATGCAAAGATTAATGAGTTGGGATTCATCGAGACACCTTACAGAAAAGTAGTGAAAGGCAAGGTCAACCTTGACAACAATGATATTGTATATCTTACAGCTGAGGAAGAGCAGGATCATATCATCGGACAGGGTAATGCTCCATTGAATGATGACGGTACATTTATCCGTTCATTCGTCAAATGCCGTCAGGACGCAGACTTCCCTGTCGTATCACCTGAGGAGGTTGATCTGATGGACGTGTCACCGCAGCAGATAGCTTCTATCGCCGCCGGTCTTATCCCATTCTTAGAGCATGATGATGCTCACCGTGCTTTGATGGGGTCGAACATGATGCGTCAGGCCGTTCCCCTGTTACACAATGAAGCACCTATCGTTGGTACTGGCATCGAAAAACAGGTGTGCGAAGATTCCCGTACGATGATTACTGCTGAGGGTGATGGCTTGATCGAATATGTTGACGCTACGACAATCCGAATCTTGTACGACCGTACTGAGGACGAAGAGTTCGTCAGCTTCGAGCCGGCCCTGAAGGAATATCGTATTCCGAAGTTCCGCAGGACCAACCAGAATATGGTCGTTGACCTTCGTCCGACTTGTGAGAAAGGACAGCGTGTCAAGAAAGGTGATATCCTGACGGAAGGCTATGCCACAGAGAATGGTGAGCTGGCTCTTGGCCGTAACCTCCTCGTGGCATATATGCCGTGGAAGGGTTACAACTATGAGGATGCTATCGTGCTCAACGAGCGTGTGGTACGCGAGGATATCCTCACATCCGTACACGTCGATGAGTACTCCCTCGATGTCCGTGAGACAAAACGAGGTATGGAAGAGTTCACCGCCGACATTCCTAATGTCAGTGAGGATGCCACGAAGGATCTGGATGAGAACGGTGTTATCCGTGTGGGTGCTCGTGTAGAACCAGGCGATATCCTTATTGGTAAGATCTCTCCGAAGGGAGAGAGCGATCCCTCACCGGAGGAAAAACTGCTTCGTGCTATCTTCGGCGACAAGGCCGGTGATGTGAAAGACTCCTCTCTGAAAGCTAATCCTTCACTGACAGGTGTCGTTATTGACAAGAAGATGTTCTCTCGTGCCATCAAGACACGTGAGTCGAAGAAACAAGATAAGATTCTCTTACAGAAGATTGACGAGGAATATGAAGCAAAGATTAATGACCTGAAAGATATTCTCGTTGACAAACTGATGATTCTCACTGAGGATAAGACTTCTCAAGGCGTGAAAGACTTTACAGGTGCTGAGGTGATTACCAAGGGTAGTAAGTTTACTGTCGCTACCTTGAAGAACCTGGAGTATGACGGTATCCAGAGCAATGGATGGACCGGTGACGTCCATAACGATGAGCTGATCCAGCAGCTGATCATCAACTTCATCAAGAAGTACAAACTGATGGATGCAGAGATCAAACGTCGTAAGCTGGCTATCACCATCGGTGATGAACTGCCTTCAGGCATTCTCCAGATGGCGAAGGTTTATGTGGCCAAGAAACGTAAGATCGGTGTCGGCGACAAGTTGGCTGGACGTCATGGCAACAAGGGTATTGTGTCAAAGATCGTCCGTCAGGAGGATATGCCGTTCCTGGAGGATGGCCGTCCTGTAGATCTGGTGCTTAACCCGTTGGGTGTGCCTTCTCGTATGAACCTGGGACAGATCTTCGAAGCTATCCTCGGTGCCGCAGGAAAACGTCTTGGCGTGAAATTCTCCACACCTATCTTCGATGGCGCGAAGCTGGAGGACTTACAGGAGTGGACCGACAAAGCCGGACTGCCACGTCTCTGCTCCACCCATCTGTATGACGGTGAGACCGGAGAGATGTTCGACCAGCCGGCAACGGTAGGTATCACCTATTTCTTGAAGCTGGGCCATATGGTGGAAGACAAGATGCACGCGCGTTCCATCGGTCCGTATTCACTGATTACTCAGCAGCCACTCGGTGGTAAAGCTCAGTTTGGAGGACAGCGTTTTGGTGAGATGGAGGTGTGGGCGCTCGAGGCCTTTGGCGCGAGCCATGTTCTTCAGGAGATCCTGACGATCAAGTCGGATGATGTCGTTGGTCGTTCCAAGGCTTATGAAGCCATTGTTAAGGGTGAGCCGATGCCTACTGCGGGAATACCCGAGTCTCTTAATGTGCTGTTGCATGAACTTCGTGGTTTGGGATTAAATGTTACCCTCGACTGATCATTCAAAATATTATTATTATGGCTTTCAAGAAAGATTCAAAGATAAAGAATAATTTTACGAAGATTACCATCGGACTTGCTTCTCCGGAGGAAATTCTCGAAAGTAGTTATGGTGAGGTTACAAAACCGGAAACGATCAACTACCGTACTTACAAACCTGAGCGTGACGGTCTGTTCTGCGAGCGCATCTTTGGTCCTACCAAGGATTATGAGTGTGCTTGCGGCAAATACAAACGTATCCGTTACAAAGGTATCGTATGTGACCGTTGTGGTGTTGAGGTGACAGAGAAGAAGGTACGTCGTGAACGTACCGGACATATCGACTTGGTGGTGCCTGTGGCGCACATCTGGTATTTCCGCTCCCTACCTAACAAGATCGGTTACCTGCTGGGTGTTCCGACAAAGAAGTTGGATGCCGTCATCTATTATGAGAAATATATCGTTATCAAGCCAGGCGTCTTCGAAGATAAGAAAGATGGTGAAGGCAATGAGATTAACGGTTCCCATAAATACGACCTTCTCTCTGAGGATGAGTATATCAACATCGTGGATAGTCTTCCCAAAGAGAATGAATATCTCGACGACAGCGATCCGAATAAGTTCGTCGCCAAGATGGGTGCTGAGGCCATCCAGGACTTATTGGCAGATCTTGACCTCGACTCTTTGAGCTATGAGCTACGTAACCGTGCCAGCAAGGACTCCTCACAGCAGCGTAAGACAGAGGCGCTGAAGCGTCTGCAGGTTGTAGAGGCCTTCCGCTCAAGTAGGGATATCAACCGCCCGGAATGGATGGTGATGAAGATCATTCCTGTGACACCTCCTGAGCTCCGTCCGTTGGTTCCGCTGGATGGCGGACGTTTCGCCACGTCTGACCTTAACGACCTCTACCGTCGTGTGATCATCCGTAACAACCGTCTGAAGAGACTGATGGAGATCAAAGCTCCTGAGGTGATTCTCAGAAATGAGAAACGTATGCTGCAGGAGGCTGTCGATTCCCTGTTCGACAACTCCCGTAAGTCGAGTGCGGTGAAGAGCGACTCCAACCGTCCGTTGAAATCACTGTCTGACTCACTGAAAGGTAAGCAGGGACGTTTCCGCCAGAACCTGCTCGGTAAGCGTGTCGACTATTCCGCTCGTTCGGTAATCGTCGTCGGCCCTGAGCTGAAGATGGGCGAGTGCGGTCTTCCAAAACTGATGGCTGCCGAGCTGTATAAGCCGTTTATCATCCGTAAACTGATAGAGCGCGGTATCGTCAAGACCGTGAAGAGCGCGAAGAAGATCGTAGATCGCCGTGAACCGGTGATCTGGGATATCCTGGAGAATGTGATGAAGGGACACCCCGTACTGTTGAACCGTGCTCCAACACTGCACCGTCTGGGTATCCAGGCCTTCCAACCCAAACTGATTGAGGGTAAGGCTATCCAGTTGCATCCATTGGCATGTACGGCCTTCAACGCTGACTTCGATGGTGACCAGATGGCTGTACACCTTCCGTTGAGTAATGAGGCTATCCTCGAGGCACAGTTGCTGATGCTTCAGAGCCATAACATCCTGAATCCTGCCAATGGAGCACCTATCACCGTTCCTTCACAGGATATGGTGCTCGGATTGTACTACATCACAAAGATCCGTCCGGGTGCAAAAGGTGAGGGACTCACTTTCTACGGTCCGGAGGAGGCTATCATCGCTCATAATGAGGGCAAGTGCGATCTCCACGCTCAGGTGAATGTCATTGTGAAAGACCTGGATGAGAACGGCAACAGCTACACCCACATGGTGGAGACTTCCGTGGGTCGTGTCATCGTCAACGGCATCATCCCTGACGCAGTAGGGTATGTCAACAAGGTGATATCCAAGAAGTCATTGCGTGACATCATCGCCGACGTGATCAAGAAGGTTGGTTTTGCGGAGGCTTGTGAGTTCCTCGACGGTATCAAGAATCTTGGTTACCGTATGGCTTATCTGGCAGGTCTGTCATTCAACCTGGATGATATCATCATCCCGAAGGAGAAGGAAGAACTGGTACAGAAAGGCAACGATGAGATACAGGCTATCACCGATAACTATAACATGGGATTTATCACCGATAACGAGCGTTACAACCAGGTGATCGATGCGTGGACACATGTCAACAACCGTTTGGGTGAGGTGCTGATGAAGCAGATGACAGAAGCAGACCAGGGATTCAATGCGGTCTATATGATGCTTGACTCCGGTGCCCGTGGATCTAAAGACCAGATCAAGCAGTTGGCCGGTATGCGTGGTCTGATGGCTAAACCGCAGAAGGCCGGTGCGGAGTCGCGCGGTACTATCGAGAATCCTATCCTTTCTAACTTCAAAGAGGGTATGTCTGTGCTGGAGTACTTCATCTCTACGCACGGTGCCCGTAAGGGTCTTGCCGATACGGCTATGAAGACTGCTGACGCAGGTTATCTTACCCGTCGTCTGGTGGATGTCAGCCATGATGTGATCATCAACGAGGAAGACTGTGGTACGTTGCGTGGCCTGGTATGTACAGCCCTGAAGAATGGTGATGAGGTCATCTCCACCCTGTCAGAGCGTATCTTAGGACGTGTGTCTGTTCATGATATCATTCATCCGTTGACCGGTCAGCTGATTGTTGCCGCGGGAGAGGAGATAACAGAGTCTATCGCTCAGATTATTGAGGAGTCACCTATAGAGAGTGTGGAAATCCGTTCGGTGCTTACCTGTGAGAGTAAGAAGGGTGTCTGTATGAAGTGTTACGGCAGAAACCTCGCTACCCAACGTATGGTACAGCGCGGTGAGGCTGTCGGCGTCATCGCTGCACAGGCTATCGGTGAGCCGGGAACACAGTTGACCCTCCGTACGTTCCACGCTGGTGGTGTGGCCGGTAATGCTGCCGCCAATGCCTCTATTGTCGCCAAGAACGACAGTGTCCTGGAGTTTGATGAGTTGCGTACCGTACCGTTCCTGGAGGAGTCAGAGATGGGTGAGCGTAAATGTGAGATGGTGGTCAGCCGTCTGGCAGAGGTTCGTTTCGTCGATCCGAATACCAATATTCCACTCTCTACCGTGAATGTTCCTTACGGTTCTTCCCTCTACTTCAAACAAGGTGATGTCGTTAAGAAAGGTGATATGATCGCCCGGTGGGATCCGTTCAATGCTGTCATCGTGACAGAATATGCTGGTACACTGAAGTTTAATGATGTCATCGAGGGTACCACCTTCCGTGCGGAGACGGATGAGACAACGGGTCTTACAGAGAAGATCATCACCGACTCCAAAGACAGAAGCAGGGTTCCTACCTGTGATATCATCGGTGAGAATGGTGAAGTGATCGGAACGTACAACTTCCCTGTCGGCGGTCACGTAGCAGTAGAAGACGGACAGCATGTGAAGACAGGTACAACACTTGTAAAGATTCCTCGCTCCGTTGCCAAGGGTGGTGATATCACTGGTGGTCTTCCACGTGTCACGGAGCTGTTCGAGGCTCGTAATCCGTCTAACCCTGCTGTCGTATCAGAGATCGACGGTGAGGTGACCATGGGCAAGGTGAAACGTGGTAACCGTGAGATTATCATTACCTCTAAGACAGGTGACCAGCGTAAATACCTGGTGTCTCTGTCTAAACAGATCCTTGTTCAGGAGCATGATGCCGTACGTGCGGGTACTCCTCTTTCCGACGGTGTGATCACTCCGAGTGATATCCTTGCCATCAAAGGTCCTACCGCTGTTCAGGAGTATATCGTCAATGAGGTACAGGATGTATATCGTCTGCAGGGTGTGAAGATCAACGACAAACACTTCGAGATCATCGTACGCCAGATGATGCGTAAGGTACAGATCAACGAGCCGGGTGATACCTCGTTCCTGGAGGATGAGGTCGTTGACAAGCTCGACTTCTCTGAGGAGAACGACCGTATCTGGGGTAAGAAGGTAGTTACCGATGCTGGTGACTCAGAGAATCTCAAGCCCGGACAGATCATCACTGTACGTAAGTTGCGCGACGAGAACTCCGCACTGAAGCGTAAGGACCTGCGCCCCGTAGAGGTTCGTGACGCACTGCCCGCAACATCTACTCAGATCCTGCAGGGTATCACACGTGCCGCATTGCAGACCAAGAGCTTCATGTCGGCCGCTTCCTTCCAGGAGACGACGAAGGTGCTCAACGATGCAGCCATCCGCGGAAAGGTAGATACGCTCGAGGGTATGAAGGAGAACGTGATCTGCGGTCACCTCATTCCTGCCGGTACCGGTCTGCGTGACTTTGAGAAGATCATCGTGGGCTCTAAGGAAGACTATGAGCGCATGCAGGCCAACCGCCGCAACGTGCTCGACTATTCCGAGAAAGAGGTTGCCATCAACGAGTAATTCGTAGTAATATAATTTAAGAGAGAGTGTCTCCCTTCTGTGGGGAGGCACGCTCTTTTAGTATGTAAATCAATGCAATTCTGTAGAGTGATTATATTTTTTTGAAAAATAACGGCTCACACCGAACGTTTTTTGCTAAATAATTCTTATATTTGCAGTTAGATATCATTATATAATAAATATGTCATATAGTCAATTAGCCCAACTTGAACTCATGAATGCTATCAATAGCATAAACTCAGAGGAAGAACTGAAGGAGTTTCGGAATATGTTGGCAATGTATTTCGCTCAGAAAGCCCAAAAAGCGATAGATGCTTTGTGGGATGATGGTGTTATTAATAATGATACTATAAAAGCATGGGGCGAGGAGCACATGCGAACACCTTACCGTTATGAGACGAATCGTTCTTGATACTAATTGTCTCCTACAGTCATTACCATCAAGTAGCCCATACCACAAGATATGGACAGATATACTTAGTGGTCAAATACAGTTATGTGTCAACACAGAAATATTGAATGAGTATGAAGAAATCATATCTGCAAAAACCAATAGAGAAATCGCTCATAATGTTGTAGAGGCTATTGCAAGATTAAGTACGACATTCTATCAGGAAGCATATTATCACTTTGGATTAATCAAAGTTGATATTGATGACAATAAGTTCGTGGATTGTGCTGTAGCTGCAGATGCCGAGTATATAGTTACTAATGATAAACATTTCGATATTTTGAAAGAAATACCATGGCCCAAACTTCTTGTTCTAAGGATTGATGAATTTATAGGTCAAATTTCTCAATAGTTTTCACAAATTGAGTTTTTTACGAAATGGAAGAAATGGTCGCCCCGTTCCTTCCATTTTTCGTTATAAAACCCTACCTTAGCAGGGACAAAACAAAAGAAAGACTCTATAGCTTACCTTTTGTATGTCGAGAGAATAAAGAAAAGTACCTTTTCCTTTTGTTTTTCTGACGTTTTTATGTACTTTTGCAGCAAATAAAAGAAAGTAATTGATTTATGGGAAGAATAATCTTGACGGGTGACCGTCCTACCGGCAGGTTGCATCTGGGACATTATGTAGGTTCTTTGCGCCGTCGTGTGGAACTGCAGAATGAGGGGAATTACGATAAGATGTTTGTGTTCATCGCCGATGTGCAAGCACTGACAGACAATGCTGATAACCCGGAGAAGGTCAGACAGAATATCATTGAGGTGGCACTCGACTACCTCTCCGTGGGATTAGATCCCAACAAGGTGACGCTGTTTATCCAGTCGATGATACCGGAGTTGACGGAGCTCACCGTTTATTATATGAACCTCGTGACGGTGAGTCGCTTGCAGCGTAACCCTACGGTGAAGACAGAGATCGCCATGCGTAACTTCGAGACATCCATCCCCGTGGGTTTCTTTACCTATCCTATCTCTCAGGCTGCCGACATCACCTTCTGCAAGGCAACGACCGTGCCCGTTGGAGAGGATCAGGAACCGATGCTGGAGCAGTGCCGGGAGATCGTGAGGAAGTTTAACTCCATCTATGGAGAGGTGCTGGTGGAGCCGCAGATCATGCTGCCGGATAATAAGGCATGTCTCCGTCTGCCGGGTCTTGACGGCAGTGCGAAGATGTCGAAGAGTCTGGGCAACTGTATCTACCTGAGTGATCCCGCCAAGGAGGTGGAGAAGAAGATCAAGTCGGCCTATACCGATCCCGAGCATCTGCGCGTGGAAGACCCCGGGCATGTGGAGGGTAACGTGGTGTTTACTTACTTGGAAGCTTTTGCCAGTGATGACGACTTCAAGGAGTTCTGGCCCGACTACAATAACCTGGAGGAACTGAAGGATCATTACCGTCGTGGCGGTTTGGGTGATATGAAATGTAAGAAGTTCTTGATGAAGGTGCTCAACAAACAGCTGGAACCTATCCGACTGCGCAGGAAAGAGTTTGAGCAGGACATCCCCGAGGTGTATAACATCCTGAAGAAAGGCTCTGAGGCTGCACGCGAGGTGGCTGCACAGACCCTGCATGAGGTGCGCGAGGCGATGAAGATCAACTATTTCGATGACCAGAAACTGATTCTGGAGCAAGCAGAGAAATATAAGTCGAACCTATAACCTTATTATATATATGGATACAAACGATAATAACAACAATGGCCTCCAGTTGGAGTTGCCGAACGAGGTGGCACAGGGCGAATACGCCAACTTCGCTATCATCACCCATTCCAGCAGCGATTTTATCATTGACTTCGCCCGCATCTTACCGGGTGTGCCCAAGGCACAGGTGAAGAGTAGGGTGATCCTGGCTCCCGAACATGCCAAACGACTCCTTCATGCGCTGAACGAGAATATCATGCGCTATGAACGGGAGTTCGGCCCCATCCAGATTCCGGATCAACAACCTCGCACAGCCATGCCCTTCGATTTCGGCAAGGGCGATGCCTGATTTCTATCTTCCAAATAAACACTTGGATATCAGTTCGCTTTGAAATAAATAATAAAATATTGTTAACAAAGCCTATACTTTGTAAATTTTTTCAAGGTATAGGCTTTTTCTTTCTTTATTAATTAGGTATTCTCGGAAAATGTTCGTACTTTTGCAGCCCAAAAGTGTGTGTAAGGCGCACTGTGCACTTATTTGAACAATAATAATACAATATATAAATTAAAAATTAAAGTAAAATGCCTACAATTTCACAATTGGTAAGAAAAGGCAGAAAGGTGCTTGTTGACAAGAGCAAATCACCGGCTCTGGACTCATGTCCACAGCGTCGCGGTGTATGTGTTCGTGTTTACACAACAACCCCGAAGAAGCCTAATTCAGCGATGAGAAAAGTCGCACGTGTTCGTTTGACAAACCAGAAGGAAGTGAACTCCTACATTCCGGGAGAGGGACACAACCTTCAGGAGCACTCAATCGTTTTGGTCCGTGGCGGCCGTGTAAAGGATCTTCCAGGTGTACGTTACCACATCGTCCGTGGTACCTTGGATACAGCTGGTGTAGCTAACAGGACTCAGCGTCGTTCCAAGTACGGTGCTAAGCGTCCAAAGCAAAAGAAATAAATAAGTACGCGCTAAAGCCGGTGAGGGCTTGAGCTGTACTTTAAAAAAGTATTTCATAAACCGTTTTGCTGGAGAATTGTTAAAGGTTGAGTAAAGACTCGGGTGTGAGTCTTGAAGAACAGAAAGAGACAGCCCCATGCAGAATAAACTTTAAAGTAAAATGAGAAAAGCAAAACCAAAGAAACGCGTGATCTTACCGGATCCGAAGTTTAATGACCAGAAGGTCTCAAAGTTTGTGAATCATCTGATGTATGACGGAAAGAAGAATACATCATATGAAATCTTCTACAATGCACTGGATATCGTAGCTGCAAAGATGGCGAAGGAAGAGAAGTCAGCTCTGGAGATATGGAAGCAGGCATTGGATAATGTCACTCCTCAGGTGGAGGTGAAGAGTCGTCGTATCGGTGGTGCAACCTTCCAGGTGCCTACTGAGATCCGTCCCGACCGCAAGGAGAGTGTATCAATGAAGAATATGATCAACTTCGCACGTAAGCGCGGAGGTAAGTCAATGGCAGAGCGTCTGGCCGCGGAGATCATGGACGCATACAATAATCAGGGTGGCGCGTTCAAGCGTAAGGAGGATATGCACCGTATGGCTGAGGCTAACCGTGCATTCGCACACTTCCGCTTCTAGAACAAAAAGAGGTAAAAAGATTCATGGCAAAACAAGATCTGCATATGACTCGCAATATCGGCATCATGGCTCACATTGATGCCGGTAAGACCACTACGTCTGAACGTATACTCTATTATACGGGTAAGACGCATAAGATCGGCGAGGTGCATGACGGTGCCGCAACTATGGACTGGATGGCGCAGGAGCAGGAGCGTGGCATCACCATCACTTCTGCCGCTACCACCTGTTACTGGCACTATAACGACAGACAATACAAAATCAACTTGATTGACACTCCGGGGCACGTGGACTTTACCGCAGAGGTGGAGCGTTCCCTGCGTGTTCTCGACGGTGCTGTGGCTACCTACTGTGCTGTGGGTGGCGTGCAGCCACAATCAGAAACTGTCTGGCGCCAGGCCGACAAATATAACGTGCCCCGTCTGGGATATGTTAATAAGATGGATCGCTCCGGCGCTAATTACTATGAGGTATTAGATCAGATGCGCACGGTCTTGGGCGCAAATCCCGTATCGCTGGTTATTCCCATCGGACAGGAAGAGACCTTCAAAGGCATCGTGGATCTTATCAAGATGAAGGCAATCATCTGGCATGATGAGACACAAGGTGCTGAGTTTGAGATCGATGAGGTTCCCGCGGAACTGATGGATGAGGCTCAAGAGTGGCGTGACAAGCTCCTCGAGAGTGCGGCGGACCTCGACGAGACATTGATGGAGAAATACTTTGACGATCCGGAGTCTCTGACAGAAGAGGAGATCATCGCTGCAATCCGTAAGGGTACTCTGTCGATGAAATGCACCCCGATGACGTGCGGCAGTTCCTTTAAGAACAAAGGTGTCCAGACCTTGCTCGATTATGTTTGTGCTTTCCTTCCCTCACCGCTGGATACGCCAAACATCGTGGGTGAGAATCCTGAGACAGGTGATGAGGAAGACAGAAGACCCTCCAATGATGATCCTACAGCCGCACTGGCATTTAAGATCGCCACCGATCCTTTCGTGGGACGCCTGGTGTTCTTCCGTGTCTATTCCGGTAAGGTGGAGGCCGGCTCTTACGTCTATAATCCTCGTTCAGGAAAGAAAGAGCGTATCAGTCGTCTGTTCCAGATGAACTCCAACAAGCAGCAGCCGATGGAGGTGATAGAAGCCGGTGATATCGGCGCAGGCGTGGGATTCAAGGATATCCGTACCGGTGATACCTTGTGCGAGGAGAATCATCCTATCGTACTCGAGAGTATCTCTTTCCCGGATACTGTGATCTCCATCGCTGTGGAGCCAAAGAGCCAGGCTGACATCGCTAAGCTCGATAATGGTCTTGCCAAGTTGGCTGAGGAAGATCCTACCTTTACGGTACGTACCGACGAGCAGAGCGGACAGACGGTCATCTCTGGTATGGGTGAGCTTCACCTGGATATCATCATCGATCGTCTGAAACGTGAGTTCAAGGTGGAGTGTAACCAAGGTAAGCCGCAGGTAAACTACAAAGAGGCTGTCACCAAGACTGTCAACCTCCGTGAGGTGTATAAGAAGCAGACCGGTGGACGCGGTAAGTTCGCAGATATTATCGTGAATATCGGTCCTGTGGACGAGGATTACAATGTCAAGGAGAACGGCGGTCTGCAGTTCGTCAGCGAGGTGAAGGGTGGTAACATTCCCAAGGAGTTCATCCCTGCTGTGCAGAAAGGCTTCGAGGACGCGATGAAGAATGGCGTGCTGGGTGGCTATCCCTTAGACTCCCTGAAGGTGACCTTGATCGATGGTTCTTATCATCCTGTCGATTCCGATCAGTTGTCATTCGAACTGGCAGCACGCAGCGCTTACAGAAATGCTTGCGTGAAAGCCGGTCCGGTGCTCATGGAGCCCGTGATGAAACTCGAGGTGGTGACACCTGAGGAGAATATGGGTGATGTAATCGGCGACTTGAATAAGCGACGTGGCCAGATTGAGGGTATGGAAGATGCCCGCAGCGGCGCCCGCATCGTCAAGGCGATGGTTCCTCTGGCAGAGATGTTCGGGTATGTAACGGCTTTGCGTACTATCACCTCTGGTCGCGCGACCAGCTCTATGGAGTATGACCATCATTCACCGGTGGTGTCAAGCATTGCCCGCGCGGTGCTTGAGGAAGCTGGCGGACGTACGGATCTCGTATAAAAATCATGGGTGGCGCCTGAGCATATGACTCTTTAGCGTGCCACCCCTTAACAAATAATTAAAAAAAAGAATTACAATGAGTCAGAAAATCAGAATTAAGCTGAAGAGCTACGATCACAAATTGGTAGACAAGTCAGCAGAGAAAATCGTAAAGGCTGTAAAAGCCACAGGCGCCATCGTGAGTGGTCCTATTCCACTTCCCACCCACAAACGCATCTATACCGTCAACCGTTCTACCTTCGTCAACAAGAAGGCACGTGAGCAGTTCCAGTTGTCAGACTACAAGCGTTTGATCGACATCTACAGTTCAACCGCTAAGACCGTTGACGCGCTGATGAAACTTGAGCTCCCCAGTGGTGTTGAGGTTGAGATCAAAGTGTAATATGATACAAATGATCTGATAAGATACACGAGAGGATTCCACAGAGATGTGCTGAATCCTCTTGTTTTTATAGGGTGCAACCATGCAAAATGTGTCTTTTAACTTATTTTATTACTTGGTTAAGTATAAAATATCTTAAAAATATTTGTAGGATTCATATATAATGTGTACCTTTGCATCCGCTAAAGTGCGTATTGCGCTGGCTTTATGCTATCAATACACTGGTAAAGAACAACTTAACCTTCAATTGCGAAGAAGTGAGCCTGTTTCTTTTTAAGTGTTTTGTGTGTGTAGGAAAGAGCGATGGCACTTAAAAAGAAAAAAAATATATTCTATACATTATTTTAAATTTTAAGACTGAAATGCCAGGATTATTAGGAAAGAAAATCGGAATGACATCCGTTTTCAGTGCCGACGGTAAGAATGTACCGTGCACTGTTATCGAAGCTGGTCCTTGTGTTGTAACTCAGGTAAAGACCGTTGAGAAAGACGGTTACAAGGCTGTTCAGTTAGGTTTTGGAGAGGCTAAGGAAAAACGTACCTCTCAGCCTATGATGGGCGTCTTCAAGAAAGCTGGTACAACACCGAAAAAGCACTTGGCCGAGTTCAAGTTCGACGAGGAGTACAACCTCGGTGACACTATCACAGTGGAGATTTTCAACGACGCACAGTTTGTGGATGTTGTTGGAACGTCTAAGGGTAAGGGATTCCAGGGCGTTATGAAGCGTCATGGTTTCGGTGGTGTAGGTCAGGCAACACACGGTCAGGATGACCGCGCTCGTAAGCCGGGATCTATCGGAGCTTGTTCTTATCCAGCAAAAGTTTTCAAAGGCATGCGTATGGCAGGCCAAATGGGAGGTGACAGAGTGACAACTCAGAACCTCAGAGTGTTAAAAATCATCCCAGAGAACAACCTGATCATTGTCAAGGGTAGTGTTGCTGGATGCAAAGGTTCAACCGTTTTAATCAACAAGTAATGGAACTTAACGTATTAGATATCAAAGGTCAGGAGACCGGAAGAAAGGTTACGTTAAACGAATCTATCTTCGGCATTGAGCCCAATGATCATGTTCTTTATCTTGACGTTAAACAGTATCTGGGTAACCAGCGTCAGGGAACAGCTAAGTCAAAGGAGCGTAGTGAGCATGCGGGATCTACACGTAAGCTGATCCGTCAGAAGGGTAGTGGCGGTGCTCGCCGTGGTGACATCAACTCACCGGTATTGGTAGGCGGTGGCCGTGTTTTCGGTCCGAAACCACGCGACTATCGTACTAAGTTGAGTAAGAAAACAAAGGTACTCGCACGTAAGAGTGCTCTCTCGTACAAAGCACAGGAGGATGCTATCGTCGTTGTTGAGGATTTCAACTTCGAGGCTCCTAAGACAAAGGAGTTCATCTCTTTGGCAAAAAACCTGAAGGTTGACGGAAAGAAGATTCTTCTCGTTACTCCGGGCTTGAATGAAAATGTATATTTGTCGGCTCGCAACTTGCAGCGCGCAGAGGTAATGATGGCAGACACTATCAATGCATACAAGATCTTGAATGCTGATGTGATGATCATTACGGAGAAATCGCTGGAGGTCATCGACGGTGTCTTAAATAAGTAAAAAGAGGAGATTAGGAAATGGCATTTATTATCAAACCATTGGTTACTGAGAAGATGACCAATATCACAGACAAGCGTGCAAACCGTTATGGTTTTGTTGTTCGTCCAGAGGCTAACAAACTCCAGATCAAGAATGAAGTCGAGGACTTATACAATGTTACAGTGGTTGACGTGAATACAATGCGTTATGCAGGCAAGCGCTCAAGCCGTTATACCAAGTCTGGTCTTATCAGAGGTCAGCGTAATGCATTCAAGAAAGCAATCGTTACTCTTAAGGAGGGCGAGACAATTGATTTTTATAGCAATATCTAAATAAAATGGCAGTACGTAAATTAAAACCGGTTACTCCCGGTCAAAGACACAAGATTATTGGCACGTTCGAGGATATTACTGCATCCGTGCCAGAGAAATCTCTCGTTTACGGTAAGCGTTCTTCCGGTGGTCGTAATAACACTGGTAAGATGACTGTTCGCTACTTGGGTGGCGGTCATAAGAGAAAGTATCGCTTGATCGACTTTAAGCGTGAGAAGGATGGTGTTCCAGCAGTGGTAAAGACAATCGAGTATGATCCGAACCGTTCGGCTCGTATCGCTTTGCTTTTCTACGCTGATGGTGAGAAACGTTACATTATTGCTCCTAATGGATTAGAGGTCGGCACAACCGTGCTCTCAGGCGCTGATGCAGCACCTGAGGTAGGCAATGCTCTTCCTTTGGCAAACATCCCTGTAGGTACGGTGGTTCATAATATTGAGCTTCGTCCCGGACAAGGTGCAAAGATGGTTCGTTCGGCTGGTAATTTTGCTCAGCTTACTTCTCGTGAAGGCAACTATTGCGTGATAAAGCTCCCCTCGGGAGAAACACGTAAGGTGCTCTCTGCTTGTAAGGCAACTGTAGGTGTTGTCGGCAATGCCGACCATGCGTTGGAGCAGTCTGGTAAGGCTGGCCGCTCTCGCTGGTTGGGTCGTCGCCCACACAACCGCGGTGTTGTTATGAACCCGCATGATCACCCGATGGGTGGTGGTGAAGGCCGTCAGTCTGGTGGTCACCCACGTTCACGTAAGGGCTTATATGCTAAGGGACTCAAGACTCGTGCACCAAAGAAGCAGTCTAACAAGTATATTATTGCAAGAGCAAGTAAATAATCAAGTAAACTGAAGTAAATTATGAGTCGTTCATTAAAAAAAGGTCCGTACATCAATGTATCACTCGAGAAAAAGATTCTTGCAATGAATGAGAGTGGTAAAAAGAGTGTAGTTAAGACATGGGCTCGCGCCTCTATGATCTCTCCTGATTTCGTAGGTCACACCGTAGCGGTCCATAACGGAAACAAATTTATCCCTGTTTATATTACCGAGAACATGGTAGGCCATAAGTTGGGTGAGTTCTCTCCCACACGCCGTTTCGGTGGTCATGCCGGTAACAGAAAGTAATAAGGGTAAACCATTTTAAAAATTAAGAATAATGGGAGCAAGAAAACATATTGCGGCTGAAAAAAGAAAAGAAGCCCGTAAGACAATGTATTTTGCGAAGCTGAACGGAGTACCCTCCAGTCCTCGTAAGATGCGTTATGTCGTAGACATGATTCGCGGTATGGAAGTAAACCGCGCTCTCGGCGTGCTGAGATTCTCTAAGAAGGCAGCATCAGCTGATGTCGAGAAACTTCTCCTCTCAGCTATTGCCAACTGGGAAACAAAGAATGATCGCAAGGCTGAAGACGGTGAGCTTTACATCTCTAAGGTCTTCGTGGATGAAGGCGTTACAATGAAAAGAATGAGACCGGCTCCACAGGGGCGTGGCTATCGCATTCGTAAACGTTCAAATCACGTCACACTGTTCGTGGACGCTAAAACTAACGATGAAAATTAATAAGCAGAATGGGACAGAAAGTTAATCCAATTAGTAACCGTCTGGGTATTATCCGCGGTTGGGACTCAAACTGGTTCGGTGGTAAGAATTTCGGTGACAATCTGGTAGAAGACCAGAAGATCCGTAAGTATCTTAACGAGCGTTTGGCAAAGGCCAGCGTTTCAAAGATTGTGATCGAACGTACACTGAAGCTCGTTACCATTACCATTTGCACAGCCCGCCCGGGAATCGTCATTGGTAAAGGTGGCCAGGATGTAGATAAACTGAAGGAAGAGTTGAAGAAACTCTATGATAAAGAGATACAGATTAATATCTTTGAGGTAAAGAAGCCGGAACTTGACGCTACAATCGTTGCCAACAACGTAGCTCGCCAAATAGAGGGCAAGATTGCTTATCGTCGTGCTATCAAACAGGCTATCGCAAATACCATGCGTGCCGGTGCCGAGGGTATTAAGATACAGATTACGGGTCGTCTGAACGGTGCCGAAATGGCACGAAAGGAAATGTTCAAAGAGGGCAGGACTCCTCTGCACACATTCCGGGCAGACATCGATTATTGTCAGGCTGAGGCTCTTACCAAAGTAGGTATCCTTGGTATCAAGGTATGGATCTGCCGTGGTGAGGTGTATGAGAAGCGTGACTTGGCTCCTAACTTCACACAGGAGAAGCAGCAGGGTCGTGGTAACGGCAAGCCCAACCGTAATCGTAAGAGAAACAATAACCGTTAAAAGTAAGTACTATCATGTTACAGCCAAAAAGAGTAAAATATAGAAGACCTCAAGATGGTCGTGGCAATAAAGGCAACGCCCACAGAGGTACACAACTGGCATTCGGCTCATTTGGTATCAAGACCCTTGATGCGAAATGGCTTGACAGCCGCCAGTTAGAGGCTGCCCGCGTTGCTATCAACCGTTATATGCAGCGTGAAGGTCAGGTCTGGATCCGTGTCTTCCCGGACAAACCAATCACTCGTAAGCCTGCTGATGTGCGTATGGGTAAAGGTAAGGGTGATCCCATGGGTTGGGTAGCTCCCGTAACACCGGGTAGAATCCTGTTTGAAGTTGAGGGTGTTCCTTTTGATGTAGCCAAGGAGGCTCTGCGTCTCGGCGCTCAGAAGTTACCAGTGAAAACTAAGTTTGTTGTTAGACGTGATTACGATAAAAACGCTTAAAAGATGAAAATATCAGAAATAAGAGAGCTCTCTACTAATGATTTGCGGGAGCGTATTGAGACAGAGGCTGCAAAATTGCACCAGACAAAGCTCAACCATGCAATTACTCCGCTGGAGAATCCATCTCAGATCAAGGCCGCTCGTCGTGATATAGCACGTATGAAAACAGAACTTCGTCAGAGAGAACTTAATAAATAACAATGGTCCAGATGGAAACAAGAAATTTAAGAAAAACAAGACAGGGTGTCGTTATCAGCAACAAGATGGATAAAACCATTGTTATTGCAGCTAAGTTTAAGGAGAAGCACCCGATCTATGGTAAGTTTGTCCAGAAGACAAAGAAATACCATGCGCATGATGAAAATAATGAGGCAAACATCGGTGATACCGTACTCATTATGGAGACTCGTCCTCTTTCAAAGACAAAGAGATGGAGATTAGTTTCAATAATTGAAAAAGCTAAGTAATTATGATACAAGCAGAATCAAGACTTACAGTTTGTGATAACAGCGGTGCACGTGAGGCTCTGTGCATTCGTGTGCTGGGTGGTACCCGCCGCCGTTATGCCAGTGTTGGTGATGTAATTGTCGTAACCGTCAAGAATGCCATCCCAACAAGTGATGTTAAAAAAGGTGCAGTATCTAAGGCTTTGATCGTACGCACAAAGAAAGAGATTCGTCGTGCTGATGGCTCATACATCCGTTTCGATGACAATGCTTGTGTGTTGCTGAATAATGCAGGTGAGCTCCGTGGCAGTCGTATCTTCGGTCCTGTCGCTCGTGAACTGCGTGCGGTGAATATGAAAGTCGTTTCTTTAGCACCAGAGGTACTTTAATTATTAAAATGTATTAGTAATGGCTAAGATTCATATTAGAAAAAATGATACCGTCTATGTCCTTGCCGGAGAAGATAAGGGTAAGACGGGTAAGGTGCTCAAGATGCTGGTGAAGAAAGAGCGTGCCATCGTTGAAGGTGTCAATATGGTATCCAAGAGCACAAAGCCTTCAGCAAAATATCCTCAGGGTGGTATTATCAAGCAGGAAGCTCCGATACACATCTCAAATTTAAGTTTGATCGATCCGAAGAGCGGAAAGCCTACTCGCGTTTCTATCAAGCATGAGGGTAAGAATGTTATTCGTATTTCTAAAAAATCAGGAGAGGAGATTAAATAATGAATACAGCTGAATTAAAGAAAGTTTATGCAGAGCAGATCGCTCCCGCGTTGATGAAAGAGTTCAACTATTCTTCTAAAATGCAGATTCCTGTCCTGAAGAAGATTGTTGTAAACCAAGGTCTCGGGGATGCCACTCAGGATAAGAAGATTATTGATGTGGCTATCAACGAGATTACCGCTATCACAGGTCAGAAGGCTGTCGCTACCTATTCCAAGAAGGATATCGCCAACTTCAAACTTCGTAAGAAGATGCCTATCGGTGTAATGGTTACCCTGCGTCGTGAACGTATGTATGAGTTCCTTGAGAAACTCGTCCGTATCGCCCTTCCCCGTATCCGTGACTTCAAGGGTATAGAGAGTAAGCTCGATGGTCGCGGCAACTATTCATTAGGAATTCAGGAGCAGATCATCTTCCCTGAGATAAATATCGACAATATCGACCGTATCCAGGGTATGAATATCACATTCGTGACAACTGCCAAGACAGACGAAGAGGGATATGCACTGTTGAAGGCATTTGGTCTTCCTTTTAAAAACAATAAATAAGACTAAGAGATATGGCAAAAGAATCCATGAAAGCCCGTGAGGTGAAACGTGCTAAGTTGGTGGCTCGCTATGCGGAAAAACGTGCTGCGCTGAAGAAGATCATCGCCACAACAGATGATCCCGCAGAAGCATATGAGGCTGCCCGTAAATTGCAGAGTATCCCCAAGAATGCTAACCCGATCCGTCTTCACAACCGTTGCAAGATAACCGGTCGTCCAAAGGGATATATGCGTCAGTTCGGTCTCTCCCGTATTCAGTTCCGTGAGATGGCTTCAGCAGGTTTGATCCCAGGTGTCAAGAAAGCAAGCTGGTAAGGAAATGCAGGGTGTGGGGTATGCAGGAAACTGTAAATCCTCAGACCTGTTACCATAGAAAGATTTTTTAATATTGTCGGGGGAGTCCCGATTAATTAAACATTAATTATAAAATGACAGATCCAATCGCAGATTATCTAACGAGGTTGAGAAACGCAATCATGGCTAACCACCGTGTTGTTGAAGTACCGGCTTCAAACTTGAAGAAGGAAATCACAAAGATCCTCTTCGAGAAGGGTTACATCCTGAACTATAAGTTTATTGAGGATGGACCACAGGGAACGATCAAGGTAGCCTTGAAGTATGATCCCAAAACAAGACAGAACGCCATCAAGGTTCTGAAAAGAGTGTCTAAGCCTGGCCTACGTAAGTATACCGGTTATAAAGACATGCCGAGAGTTATTAACGGACTGGGTATTGCTATACTCTCTACGTCCCAAGGTGTTATGACCGACAAGGAAGCCCGCGACCTGAAAATTGGTGGTGAGGTGCTTTGTTATGTTTATTAATTAAGGAGGATAAGTTATGTCAAGAATAGGTAAATTGCCAATAGCTATCCCAGCAGGTGTAAACATCGATATCAAGGACAACGTTGTTAGCGTCAAAGGTCCCAAGGGAGAACTTTCACAGAAGGTTGATCCATCTATCAAGATTAAGAATGAGGATGGTCATCTGGTATTTGAGATTGATGAGAATAGCCCCGTAAACCAGAAGCAGAAGCAGGCATTCCATGGCCTGTACCGTGCATTGGTTAACAATATGGTAGTGGGTGTAAGTGAGGGTTACAAGAAGGAAATGGAGCTCGTAGGTGTTGGATACCGTGTATCTAACCAGGGTAACATCCTGGAGTTCTCACTCGGTTATACACACCCGATATTTATGCAACTCCCCCCAGAGGTGAAGGTGGAGACAAAGTCTGAGAGAAATCAGAACCCACAGATCATCCTGGAGTCTTGCAATAAAGAGTTGCTGGGTCTCATTTGTGCAAAAATTCGTTCTTTCCGTATGCCTGAGCCTTATAAAGGAAAAGGTATTCTGTTTAAAGGCGAGGTTATTCGCAGAAAGTCTGGTAAGTCAGCTTCCGCTAAGTAATTTTAATTATTTACGATTATGACAACAAAGAAAATAGAAAGACGAATCAAGATAAAGTTCAGAATTCGTAAGAATGTCAATGGTACAGCAGAGCGTCCTCGTATGAGCGTTTTCCGCAGTAATAAGCAAATCTATGTACAGGTTATCAATGACCTGACAGGAAAGACTCTGGTGTCAGCGTCTTCTCTGGGCATGGAAAAGATGCCTAAGAAGGAGCAGGCTGCCAAAGTAGGTGAGTTGATTGCACAGAAAGCTCTTGAAGCAGGTATCACACAGATAGTGTTCGACCGTAACGGCTACCTCTATCATGGTCGTGTGAAGGAACTTGCTGATGGTGCTCGTAAAGGTGGACTTAATTTCTAATCAATTATGGCAATGAATAAAGTAAAGATAAATAGTGACGTTGAACTGAAAGACAGATTGGTTGCTATTAACCGTGTTACCAAGGTGACCAAGGGTGGACGTACCTTCACATTCGCAGCTATCGTAGTAGTAGGTGACGGTAATGGAATCATCGGTTGGGGTCTTGGCAAGGCCGGCGAGGTTACTGCTGCCATCCAGAAGGGTACAGAGGCAGCTAAGAAGAACCTGGTAAAGGTTCCTGTTCTCAAAGGTACTGTTCCTCATGAAATTGAAGCCCGTTTCGGTGGTGCACATGTGTTCTTGAAGCCTGCAGCAGCTGGTACCGGTCTCGTTGCCGGTGGTGCTATGCGTGCTGTTCTTGAGAGTGCTGGTGTTAAGGATGTGCTTGCGAAGAGTAAGGGTTCTTCCAACCCACACAATTTGGTAAAGGCTACGATCTTGGCTCTTAGTGAGATGCGTGACGCCTATACTATTGCAGGTCAGCGTGGTATCAGTATGAACAAAGTGTTTAATGGTTAATAAAGGAGTAATTATGGCAACAATTAAAGTTAAGCAGATTAGGAGTAAGATTGGTTATCCAGTAGATCAGAAACGTACGCTTCTGGCTCTCGGACTTCGTAAGATCTCTCAGGTTGTTGAAGTAGAAGACACTCCTTCTGTCCGTGGTATGATCCAAAAGGTTCACCACCTGGTAACCATCGTTGATTAATCAATTGTAGAACATTAAACAGATATTTGCAATATGAAATTAAATACATTAAAACCGGCTGAGGGCTCTACCCATTCAAGACGTCGTATCGGTCGTGGTCCGGGCTCGGGTCTGGGCGGAACGTCTACACGTGGTCATAAAGGTGCAAAGGCTCGTTCTGGTTATAAGAGAAAGATCGGTTTTGAAGGTGGACAAATGCCTCTGCAACGCCGTGTTCCAAAGTTTGGATTCAAGAATATTAACCATAAGGAGTATTTCGTGGTGAATCTTTCTACTTTGCAGAAATTGGCAGAGCGTAAGGATCTTACAAAGATCGGTGTAGCCGAGTTGGTAGCAGCCGGTCTTACCAATGGCAAAGAGTTGGTGAAGATTCTTGGCAATGGAACCCTGACCGCAAAACTTGAGGTCGAGGCAAACGCTTTCTCTAAGAAGGCTGAAGAAGCTATTAAAGCCGTAGGTGGTAACACAACAATAATTTAAGTCAATGAAAAAGTTAATAGAGTACCTGAAGAATTGTTGGAAGATTGAGGATCTAAGAAGACGTATCCTCGTCACATTGCTTTTCGTAGCGATTTATCGTTTCGGATCATTTGTAGTCTTGCCAGGTGTCAACCCGGCTGCACTTCAGAATCTCCAGCAACAGACAGCTGGTGGTCTGATGTCACTTCTTGACATGTTCTCAGGTGGTGCATTCTCTAATGCGTCTATATTCGCATTGGGAATCATGCCATATATCTCTGCTTCTATCGTAATGCAGCTCCTTGCCGTCGCTGTTCCTTATTTCCAAAAGATGCAGCGTGAGGGTGAGAGTGGACGCAAGAAGATCGCGTGGTACACTCGAGTACTGACCGTATTCATCCTTTTCTTCCAAGCTCCTTCTTACCTGATGAATTTGAAGATGCAGGCTTCCGGTGCTTTGGCAACCGGTATCGACTGGAATGTCTTCATGTTTCCGGCAACTATTATCTTGGCCGCAGGCTCCATGTTTATCTTGTGGCTTGGTGAGCGCATAACAGACAAGGGTATTGGTAATGGTGTTTCTATCATCATTATGATTGGTATCATCGCTCGTCTGCCACAGGCATTCGTTCAGGAGGTTACCTCTCGTTTCACTGCCATCTCAAGTGGCGGTCTGGTGATGTTCATCGTGGAACTCCTTATCCTTTATGCAGTGGTGTGTGCATCGATTCTTCTGGTTCAGGGTGTACGTAAGGTTCCTGTACAGTATGCAAAGCGTCTTGTCGGCAACAGACAATATGGTGGTGCACGTCAGTACATCCCGTTGAAGTTGTTCGCTGCCAATGTGATGCCTATTATCTTTGCTCAGGCTTTGATGTTTATCCCCCTGGCTATCGTCCAGTATTCCACCGACTCTACCAGTTCTGTGATCAGAGCACTCTTGGATCGTGACAGCTTATTATATAATGTGGTATTTGCAGCGTTGATCATTGCATTTACTTACTTCTATACCGCTATTACACTGAATCCTACACAGATGGCTGAAGATATGAAACGTAATAATGGATTTATTCCGGGAGTAAAACCAGGAAAACCGACCGCAGAGTACATTGACACGATCATGTCTCGCATCACTTTCCCCGGTTCTCTCTTTATCGCTTTCATTGCCATCATGCCGGCTCTGGCCTCGAAGCTGGATGTGCAACAGGCTTTTTCACAGTTCTTTGGTGGAACATCACTTTTGATTCTTGTAGGTGTCGTCATAGATACATTGACACAGATAGAGAGTCATTTGATGATGCGTCATTATGATGGTCTGCTGAATTCAGGACGTATCCGTTCCACACATCACGGACAGATTACAGCCTATTAATCAGGTCTGATGAAGATATTTCTGAAAACAGAGGACGAAATAGAGCTAATGCGTCGGGCGAACCAACTTGTTGGTAAAACGCTCGGCGAATTAGCAAAACATATCAAGCCGGGAGTCAGCACTCTTCATCTTGATCGTATTGCGGATGAGTTTATCAGAGACCACGGGGCGGTTCCGACGTTTAAAGGGTTTCCCAATCCTTATGGTAATCCTTTTCCCGCCAGTATCTGCACATCAGTCAACGATGCCGTTGTACATGGCGTGCCCAGTGAGAAAGTCGTCTTGAAAGACGGTGATATCATCAGTATCGACTGTGGTACGTTACTGGATGGTTTCAATGGAGACTCTGCTTATACGTTTTGTGTGGGAGAAGTTACACCGGAGGTGAAACAACTTCTTAAAGTCACGAAGGAATCACTGTATATCGGCATAGAGAATGCGGTAGCAGGAAAGCATGTCGGTGATATCGGAAGTTCTATACAGGAACATTGTGAGTCGTATGGCTATGGCGTGGTACGTGAGCTAACTGGTCATGGTATTGGCCGTAAGATGCATGAAGACCCCAGTATTCCTAATTATGGCCGTCGTGGTAATGGCACTATGCTGAAAGCCGGTATGTGTATAGCCATCGAACCGATGATAACCATGGGTGATAAGGCCGTCTATATGGATGCTGATGACCGTTGGACAATCCTTACCCGTGACCATCAATGTGCTGCCCATTTTGAGCACACTATTGCTATCTACCGTGGGCGTGCGGAAATTTTATCCTCTTTTGAAGAAGTTGAAGCGACAGAAGGAATTTTATACTGAATAATATGGCAAAACAATCTGCTATTGAACAAGATGGTACTATCGTAGAGGCATTGTCGAATGCAATGTTTCGAGTAGAGTTGGAAAATGATGTTCTCATAACGGCACATATCTCTGGCAAGATGCGAATGCATTACATCAAGATCCTGCCGGGTGACAAGGTAAAGGTGGAAATGAGTCCTTATGACCTGACAAAAGGTAGAATTGTATTTAGATATAAGTAAAACATTGAGATAATATGAAGACAAGAGCATCCTTAAAAAAACGTACTCCCGACTGTAAGATCGTTCGTCGTAAGGGCCGGCTGTTCGTTATTAACAAGAAGAACCCTAAGTATAAGTTACGTCAGGGTTAAGATGTTAAATAAGCGTAAAAAGGTAAGAAATTAAAAAAATCTTCTTACCTTTGCATGCTTTTTAGCAAATTTCGAAATTTAACCTTTTATTAATTTTTTATTTAACAATGGCAATAAGAATTGTTGGAGTAGATTTGCCCCAGAATAAGCGTGGCGAAATCGCATTGACTTATATCTATGGTATAGGTCGAAGTAGTTCAGCAAAGATATTGGACAAAGCAGGCGTTAGTCGTGAGTTGAAAGTCAACGAGTGGACTGATGACCAGGCAGCTAAGATCCGTGAAATTATCGGCGCTGAATTCAAAGTTGAGGGTGATCTCCGTTCAGAGATCCAGATGAATATCAAGCGACTGATGGATATTGGTTGTTATCGTGGTGTACGTCACCGTAATGGTCTTCCGGTTCGCGGACAGAGCACAAAGAATAATGCCCGCACACGTAAAGGAAAGAAGAAGACTGTTGCAAACAAGAAGAAGGCCACTAAGTAAAGTTTAGCGTAGTAAGAATTATTAATACTTAAGACAATGGCAAAGAAAACAGTCACTACAAAGAAGAGAAATGTTAAGGTGGATGCTCTGGGACAGTTGCATGTTCACAGTTCTTTCAATAACATTATTGTATCTTTGGCAAACAGCGAGGGTCAGGTTATCTCTTGGTCTTCCGCAGGTAAGATGGGTTTCCGTGGTTCTAAGAAGAACACTCCTTATGCAGCACAGATGGCTGCTGAGGACTGTGCAAAGGTCGCATATGATCTTGGCTTGCGTAAAGTAAAGGCTTATGTGAAGGGCCCGGGTAACGGACGTGAGAGTGCTATTCGTGCTATCCATTCTTCAGGAATTGAAGTAACTGAGATTATTGATGTTACCCCACTTCCACATAATGGTTGCCGCCCACCGAAGCGTCGTCGTGTATAATTTTCAATCTGAAGAGTAAGAACAAGTTTTTACTTTTAGTCAGATCACTTTAAAAGAATTATTTTTATTATTATGGCAAAGTATATTGGACCGAAATCAAAAATCGCACGCCGTTTTGGTGAACCCATCTTCGGCGCAGACAAAGTTTTGTCTAGGAGAAACTTCCCTCCTGGACAGCATGGCAATAACCGTCGTCGCAAGATGTCGGAGTATGGTGTCATGTTGGCAGAGAAGCAAAAGGCTAAGTACACTTATGGTGTGTTAGAGCGTCAGTTCCGTAATATGTTTGAAAAAGCAGCAAAGGCTAATGGTATCACCGGTGAGGTTCTCCTTCAGAATCTGGAAAGCCGCCTTGACAATGTAGTCTTCCGTATGGGTATTGCTCCTACACGTGCTGCTGCCCGTCAGCTTGTTGGTCACAAGCATATTGTGGTTGACGGCAATGTGGTTAATATTCCATCATATTCAGTAAAGCCCGGACAGATTGTTGGTGTTCGTGAGAAATCTAAGTCTCTCGAGGTTGTAGAAGCTTCACTGGCAGGTTTTAACCACAGTAAGTATCCATGGATCGAATGGGATGAGAATTCCAAGAGTGGCAAGTATCTGCATAAGCCAGATCGTGCCGACATCCCTGAGAATATTAAGGAGCAGTTAATCGTTGAGTTGTACTCTAAATAATCATTAAGTTAATGGCAATATTAGCATTTCAAAAACCTGATAAAGTAGTAATGTTGGATGCCAGCGATCGATACGGAAAGTTTGAGTTCCGTCCGCTGGAATCCGGTTTCGGTGTTACCATTGGTAATGCACTGCGCCGCATACTTCTTTCATCGCTTGAGGGATATGCTATCAACACCATCAAGATTGCGGGTGTTGAGCATGAGTTCTCATCAGTGCCTGGTGTCAAGGAGGATGTCACCAACATTATCTTGAATCTGAAGCAAGTACGCTTCAAACAAGTTGTAGAAGAATTCGAGAACGAGAAAGTAAGTATCATCGTTGAAAACTCGACAGTGTTTAAAGCTGGTGATATAAGCAATTATCTGACTGGATTTGAAGTGTTAAACCCAGATTTGGTGATTTGTCATTTAGATGCAAAGGCATCCATGCAGTTGGATCTTACTATTAATAAAGGACGTGGTTATGTTCCTGCTGATGAGAATCGTGAATTCTGCACAGATGTCAACGTTATTCCAATTGATTCTATTTACACACCAATCCGCAACGTCAAGTATACAGTGGAGCCGTATCGTGTAGAACAGAAAACCGATTACGACAAGCTTGTCCTTGAGGTAACTACGGATGGTTCCATTCACCCGAAGGATGCGCTGAAAGAGGCCGCAAAGATCTTGATCTACCACTTTATGTTGTTCTCTGATGAGAAGATCATGCTTGAGAATAATGAGAATGAGGGTAATCAGGAGTTCGACGAGGAGATCCTGCATATGCGTCAATTGCTCAAGACTCGTTTGGTGGACATGAACCTCTCAGTTCGTGCTCTTAACTGTCTGAAAGCAGCTGATGTTGAGACATTAGGTGATCTGGTTCAGTACAATAAGACTGACCTCTTGAAGTTCCGTAACTTTGGTAAGAAATCGCTTTCTGAGCTTGATGATTTGCTCGAGAGTCTGAATCTGTCGTTTGGAACTGATATTTCAAAGTACAAATTGGATAGGGAATAATCTTATCCTTAAAAGAAGAAAAAAATGAGACATAATAAAAAATTCAACCATCTGGGTCGTACTGCAGACCATCGTCAGGCTATGTTGGCCAACATGGCTATCTCGTTGATCATGCACAAAAGAATCACTACGACCCTCGCCAAGGCTAAGGCGTTAAAGAAATATGTAGAGCCACTGATTACCCGCTGTAAGGAGGATACCACCAATTCACGTCGTGTCGTATTCCGTTATCTGCAGAACAAGGAAGCTGTAACAGAGCTTTTCAAGGTTGTTGCGGAGAAAGTCGGTGATCGTCCCGGTGGATATACCCGTATTATTAAGTTAGGTTCTCGTAAGGGTGACGGTGCCGATATCGCATTTATCGAGCTTGTTGATTTCGATGAGAATATGGCCAAGACCCCGAAGGCTGTTTCTAAACGTACCCGTCGTGGCGGCAAGAAGAAGGCTGCAGAGGCAACAGCAGCTGAAGCACCTGCGGTAGAAGCGACAGAAGAGGCAAAGGCTGAATAATCTCACTCGCATTTAATTAGAGTAATCATAACGGGGGATATGTCGTATGACATGTCCCCTACTTTTTTATCCTTTACATAATTATTCTATTCGTGTCAGACTGCGATCAATCAGTCGTGCTGTAAGTTATCACAATATGTTTACAGTCGTGATAGTCTTACATGTAATTTTAATAGTTAAAAAAATACCCCGGAAGAATAACAAAATCTTCCGGGGTCATAAATACAGTTATTGTCTTATTACATACTTATTGATCACGGAATCCATATCCGTTATGGAAGGCACCGTTTGAGTTCTTAATAATATTACCACCAATCATCAAAAGATAGATAGGAGGTTCGCCGGATTTGAATCCATTATAGATAAGTTCGTTATACTGATTAGCGTTATTCACGATATCAATTCCCCACTTCGTCTTTGTATATCCATCTGCTTCGAGCGCTTTGGCTTCTGCACCGTTTGGATCAATATATCTAAACAGACCTTGGATAGCAAGATTGGTATTGTCACCGGCTGTCAGAGATGTGGTCTTTGTGTCATTAGCACTGGCAACAGCTGCCCAGTCATCGTTTTGCCCACGCCATGACGGATAGAGGACAGGATCGTTTTCTTTTCCCGCAGGGCATTGTGTGGTCAGACGATAACCGTAGATGGATTTTGCGTTAACCAACTTTGTCCATACATAGCAAGATATCTGATTTCCGTTCTCGAAAGTATAGTATCCGTTGGTGCTTAGTCCGTTGATCATGGCTGTTGCTTTGGTATGTAACTCAGCTACGGCCTTCTCCAACTTATTGGTACGGATAAGATCAAACTTACGACTGCCTTCGCCACCGAACTCAAACTTACGCTCCTCGATGATGGCATCCAGCAGTGATCCACATTTTGCTATAAACTCACTTGTCTTTGCTTTGTCTGCACTGCCGAAGGCACGGTTGCGAATCTGGTCAAGCAGACTGCGTGCTTCTGCATCTTTTCCTAAGGCAGCTTTCACTTCAGCCTGCATCAGGATAATATCTGAGAAACGCATATAAGGATTGTTAATACCACTCTGACGCTGTTTCTTTGTCCATGGCTTATTCATTCTGTTCTCATCCCATTTGTTCAGTGCAAGACCACCTGAGAGTCGTGAACCTTTTGTGAAGTTTAGCATGGCTTCAGAGCCGTTTCCTTTAGAACCGGTCACAGCTACGGTGACATCACGACGCAGGTCTGCCGGATCGAAGGCATCATAGTAGTATAATGGGTGCATACGCGCCTGTCCATACGACTTACATGGATAATAGTCAGAACTACCTCCATCAGATGGACGGCCGAAGGCATAGGGACGCTCACTGTTACCGTTAGCGTGCGTCTCAGGAATCTCGTAAACGCTCTCATCGGTGAAGTTCTCCTCAGAAGACCAACCTGCCATTGTCTGTTGGAAGACATACTGGAATGGGTTTCCATAACGATTACCACTACGTGGGTCGTTGGTTTGCAGAATCACGCTTCCTGAGTTGGCGATGGCCTGTCCTAGATAGGTCTCAGCCATATTATAGAACGTTTTCCAGTCAGAACGTCTTCCGTAGAAACATTGACGGCTGCTGCTTGAATTCACTTTCTCAAAACTGATCACGTTGCCATTGAGTCCCTTATAGAAGTCTTCACCCAGGTCGGTACGCCATGTCTGATATCCGCCTTCCCATAAGCAAATACGGCCGACAAGACCCTCAGCGTAGGTGCGGCTGAAATGGGTTTTATCTACAGAGGAGTTCTCACCCGGACGATACATCAGCGGAATGACTTTCTTCAGATCCTCCAGGATGTATTCCGCTATGGAGTCACGACAGGTAAGGTGGGTAGCCACCTCACCAGATACCAACTGCAGTGGCACATCACCAAAGTGACGCATTAACTCATAATAACAGGTAGAGCGAAGACATACTGCCTCACCATATACCTGGCTGAGGTCGGTAGGCTTCTGTGAGTTGACCATCTCCTCATAGTTATCAGCTTGCTCGTAGTTGTTGATAATCGTATTGGTAAGAGCGACGATATTAAAGACATTCGTCCATGTTGACTCAAAAGAGCCATTTACGAATGGATCGTAATTTTCTGTTCCATAACTACTGAATGTTCCATCAGTATATCCGTAGAAGTTGGATGGTACCCAGCGTCCTGACTGTCCTGCGTATGATTCCGGCTGAATCTCAATGTCAGAGCTGGAAACGATGAAGTTGTAAAAGCTTCCATTACCATGTACGCCACCGTCAGCTCTCCATTTAAGGTAAGCATTCGTCATGGCAGCTTGTGCAGAGGTAGGATCAGAGAATACAAAACTCCTGTCTACCTGTGATGGAGAAGACTGATCCAGAAAGTCGGAACAAGAGACTGTTCCCAGCAGTAGTGCAGCCCCCATTACACTATATAATATTTTTTTCATATCTTATTTCTATTTAGGTTTTAGAATTTCACATTAAGACCAACGGTGAATGTACGTGGACGGATATATGCACCATAATCCATGTTTGGAGTAGGATAGTAGTCATTCTTGTTCGGGTCGGTGTTTACCTCAGGATCAATACCTGAATATCCGGTCAAACAGAAGACATTAGCAGCTGTGAGGTATATACGTGCACTTTGGATGGCAATCTTCTTAGTCCAGTTTCTTGGCAGTGTATAACCAACAGTTATATTGCTCAGACGCAGATAGGAGGCATCCTCGATAAACTCAGAGGCCACAACGTTGTTCTCATAGAATGGAAGTGGGCGGGTAGCATTGGCGTTCAGTGCGGCAAGAGCTGTAGGATCGGTGACAGCTACCAATTCACCATTCTGTATATCATAGAGTTTCCAGCATTCGCTTACGAAAGCATGACGGTTCTTACCGATACCTGGCTCTTTTCCTCCGGTATATTCACACATCGCAGATGAATTGTAGATCTTACCGCCAATCTGATATGTGAAGTTGGCAGAGAAGTCGAGACTCTTATAGTTACCTGTAAAACCGAAACCACCTGTATGATGAGCTTGTAACTCACCGATGATATCGATATCCTCAGAGTCAACAACACCGTCATTGTTCAGATCCTTCAGTTTTAAGGCACCAGGGAAGGCATTCTGTCCTGTAGGAAGCATAGCTGCCCATTCAGAGCCGATAGGATAGTTGATATAAGAAACAGATGAGATATCTGGCACATTCTCTTTCAACACATACTTGCCATTAACATAGTTGAAGTCATCGAGTGTATATACACCATCACTGGTATATCCACGTACCAATCCTACAGGTTTACCTTCTTTCAGCAAGAAGTCGTTCGAGGGAGACTGTCCTGATGATGCCCAGCCAGAACCATACTGAATTTCCTTACCGTCGGCTAACTCATCAACATTGTTGAAGTTCAGGTTGTAAGTAACGTTCATGTTCAGGTTGAAGTCTTTGCTCCTGACGAGTGATGCGTTCAGTGAGAGTTCTACACCCTTGTTTGAGGTTTGTCCGATATTGTCGAACATATTGGTATAACCGGATGATGAGTCGATCTGCGTGTTCATCAACAGGTCTTTCGTGGTGTTCCAATAGAAATCTAAGGTACCGTTAAGACGGTTCCAGAAACCGAAGTCAAAACCGATATTACGAGATATGGTTGTCTCCCATTTCAAATCAGGATTCTCTTTCAAACCACTTGGCTGATAGATCTGCACACTCTTTTCTGCCCATACACCTGATGTGGCAGACCATGTCTCGTGCCACAGACTAGAGTTGATGTTGTCAGCACCGGAAGTACCGAGTGACAGACGAAGTTTCAGGTTGTCGAGCCAGCTGGATGTACCTGCCATGAATGGCTCATCGGAGATACGCCATGCAAGAGCGCCGGCGGGGAAGTATGCCCAATGGTTGTTAGGACCGAACTTAGAAGAACCGTCGGCACGCATCGTGGCAGTAACCAGATAACGACCCTTGTAGGAGTAGTTGATTCGTCCGAACCACGACTCGGTGGTCTCTGGTACATCATAAGTGTTATTATAGTAGTTTTCTGCAGGATAGGCAGTAGCGTCACCCATGTGGATCATACCAAATACACGATCCATGGTCCATGCGTCAGAATTGGGGAATCCACCTCCATACATTTTTGAGGTCTCACTGGATGACTTCAGTTCCTCATTACCTAACAGGAATGACAGACTGTGGTCTTCACCAAGTCCCTGTACTTCATAGTTGATGGTGCTCACCCAGCGCCAGTTCTTGCCGTTATTCTTACTCAGAGTCGCATACTTGTGACCTTTTGTAAAGCTGAATCCGCTGTTGATAGATCCGTCATCGTAATATTTCCCTTGTCCCCAGGTACGACCTACTCCATATTCTGTCCTAAGGGTCAGACCTCTGATCGGTTCCCATGTCAGGGAGAAGTTACCACGCAGGCGATTACGCTGTGTCAGGTTATAAAGTGTTTCTGTAATAGCTACAGGATTCTGACTAGGATCTATATTACCAGCACCCATACCGAAGAGGGTATAGTCGTCTGTTCCTAATGGGTTGTCTATAGGACGGTACATAAAGGCTGATGACAGCAAAGAACCGCGGGATGATACGACGGCGTCACGTCCCTTGATATTCATGTCGGCATAGCGCAGATCCATATCAAAGAATAACTTCTTTGCTAATTCCTGGCGTAACTTGAGGTTAAGTGCAAGACGCTCAAAATTTGAGTTGATCTTGATACCTTCATCGTTTACATAGTTGGCAGAGAAATTCACCTTCGTCTTCTCTGTACCACCAGAGATAGAGACATTGTGGTTCCATCCGGTAGCGGTACGAAGCATATCTTCGGTATAGTCGTGAGCCTTCACATTGGCATACTCAGCATAGTGATTACCATTGCTGCTGCCCAGACCGAAATACTTGGCGATATCACCAGGGTTCCATCCACCTGCTGTGGTATATGCCCATTGCAATGCCACATAGTCTTGTGCACTCAACACGTCCAACGTCTTGGCTGCCCACTTAGCTTGGAAATAACCATTATAGGCTACGTTGATCTTACCTTCCTGTGCCGATTTGGTTGTAACGAGGATAACGCCATTTGCACCACGTGCACCATAGATAGCTGTTGAAGAAGCATCTTTCAATACATCAACGCTCTCAATCTGATCGGCTGGGATATCAGAGATATCGCTGACAGGCATACCATCGACAACGAACAGTGGCTCGTTGCTCTGTGAGATAGAACCGCCACCACGCACCTTAATAGATACAGAGGCACCTGGGCGACCATCTTGCGATACGACAGACACACCGGCTAACTTACCTTGCAGTGCTTCTGCAACATTAGATACAGGGTTGGCTGTCAATGCATCATGGCCTACCGAAGCAACAGAACCGGTCAGGTCTCGTTTCTTTACTGTACCATAACCGATGACAACAACTTCGTCAAGACTACTATTGTCATCCTGAAGGACGATGTTATAGGAATTGGCAGCGCCAATTTTCACTTGTTGGGTCTTACACCCGACATACGAGATGGTAAGAGTAGCTCCGGTATTCACATTCTGAAGTGTGAAATTTCCGTTGAAATCAGTTACTGCTCCTTGGCCAGAACCAAGAGATACAGTAGCTCCGATCAACGGTTCACCGGTTGCATCTTTTACGTTTCCTGTAATTGTTTTTTGCGCAAATGCGAAAAAACAAATAAGGCTCATGAATAAAGTCATAAAGACTCTCTTGTTTTTAAGATACATAAATGTAGTTTTTAGTTATACTTAGGTTAGATAAATTTCAGCTATCATTCTCAAATAATAAACAAATGTAATGTTTTTTTTGCACATTCCTATATAATTCTATTTTTTTTTATCACAATTTAACAGATAAGTTTCGAGAAAGGATATAAACTGTAAAAAGGCCATTGATATTTGCAATACATATAGACATTGTCGAGTTCATGGGAAAGGAGAGTTCAGATAGTTTTATATTATTGCTTGTACATCTCACTTTTTTTATCTATCTTTGCGCTAATTAAAAGAAATTCAGTGTAATGTCGTGTACACATGTTCTTCTTTTATGAATAGGGTTATCATTAACATTTAATTGTATGATGAATAGGTTTTTGGTTTTGGCGGTGTTTTGCGTGAGTGCGGCAAATTCTTCTTTTGCCAGGAAGAAGGTGACTATGGAGACGGTAGAATGTTGGAAACGTTATGAGCTTCGCATACAAGGTCCGGAGGATGGTAACCCTTTTCAGGAGGTATCTCTTTGGGGTTCTTTCTGGCAGGATGGTGGAGATACGACAGAAGTATCCGGATTTTACGATGGTGAAGGTGTCTATGTCATACGTTTTATGCCACAACAGACAGGTGATTGGCATTATAAGCTTCGCAGTAATGTGCCACAATTAAATAATAAGAACGGATGGTTTACCTGTGTTGCACCGTCAGAAGGTCATGGAATGGTAAAAGTATCCGGAAGGTCGTTCTGTTATCAGGACGGGACACCTTATTATCCTGTCGGAACCACGGCTTATGCTTGGGTTCATATGTCGTCTGCAGTGCAGGAACAAACCATACAGTCGTTGGATGCAGCCCAATTTAATAAGGTACGCATGTGTGTGTTCCCCAAGCACTACTCGCTTTGTAAAGATTTGCCCGAAGACTATCCTTTTGTGTTGAAAGACAGTGATGGCCAGCGCTATGAATTCGATTTCTCCCGGCCCAACCCTGTATTCTTTAGGAATCTTGAGAAACGTATTGATCAGTTGGCAACTATTGGTTGTGAGGCAGACCTTATCCTTTTCCATCCTTATGACAAGGGCTATTGGGGCTTCGACCGGATGACGATGGAACAGAACTGTTACTATTTGTCTTATCTGCAAGCGCGTCTTTCCGGTTTCCATAACGTCTGGTGGTCAATGGCGAATGAGTTTGACTATGTGAAAAGTAAGAGCCTTGAAGATTGGAATGTGCTCATTGATGAAGTAAAGAAGAACGATCCATATGGTCATCTGCTCTCCGTCCACGGCAGTACCGCCACCTATTTTAATTATATGGACGGGCGTATCACCCATACGAGCATACAAGATGAAGGACCTGTTCTTGAGACAGGACGTTCTTCCATTGTAAGAAGCATTTATCCCAAACCGGTTATCTTTGACGAGGTGGCATACGAAGGTAACTTAAAGAGTCGTTGGGGCCGTCTGAGTGGTCAGGAGATGCTCTACCGGATGTGGAATGGACTGGTGGGAGGGACATTTGTCACTCACGGTGAGTGCTACCAATATCAAGAGGGTGATTATGATACTATCTTCTGGGCGAAGGGCGGTCCTTGGCGTGGTGAGTCATGGAAACGCATCCCTTTGATGCGTCAGGTGCTGTCAGACATGCCTCATCCGATGATGATGGCTGATGTGAGCAGGGATGAGTTAACCTCAACGGCAGGAGACGGGTATTATCTGCTTTATTTCGGTAAACGGGTGCAAGACCATTGGCTGTTTAACCTTCCTGTCAAGAATGGTGACTATGCAAGTCCTGCCAAGGGTGACCGTTACAGTGTGGAGATAATAGATACCTGGAATATGACGATAACACCGATAGACAAGGTCTTCGAGCTCAGTGACCAGAATGACTATCGGTATTATGACAAGGATCTTCAGAAGGTTTGGTTGCCGTTACAGCCTTATCTCCTCCTGAGGATAAAGAAGGTAGAAAGATAGGGAGGTCTTACTCCGGTAGCCAGTTGCTCTCCATACGGAACACCTCCTCTGGCGTTATCTTGGCTGCCTCTTTCTTAGTGAGCTGTTTACTCCATGTAACACGCTCTTGTGGCTTGGCTCCCTCACCGGTGTTGTTGTATTCGAGATAACGCGCGGTTTGCTCATTAGCTTGATTACCCCAGTTCTGCCAACCGGCTGGTACGATATGGTTTCCCAGTTCGCAGTTCATGAAGAGAGTATAGGCATACGGTCTCCAAGGTCTTCCCAGATAAACCTTCTCGGCCGTTGGGTCGGCGATGAGTTTACAGTGATTGAACACATATCCATATTTGACATCCTGTGGTGTGGATGCAGCCGTAACGAACGAGTTAATCTTACTTTTGATAGTACATCTCTCAAACCATGCCGTACTGGGACCGAAGATGAAGTCGGTCGTTCCTTCGATATAGCAATCTCTGAAATATAAACGAGTGCCGGCCATTCCTGTATAGACAGTATCCTGGTTGCCTAAGAGACGACAGTTGATGAATACCAGATGATCTCCTTCAGTATGGAGGGCTACGGCCTGTCCCCGGCGTGGGGCATTATTCTCAATGGTAATATTCTTAAATGTGATGTAGTTCCCTTCAACCTTTACTGTATAAGTACGGAAGGTTCCCATGGTTTGTCTGGGATCAGCATTGTCCGGCGTAGGGACGACACCTACCTTAGCAATCTTGATGTTTGCGTGATCATCCCATGTGATAGTAGTGTTTTCTTTGTCCTCCCCACAGATCTCGATATGTGTAAGCCAGGAGGGAATGACGAGTTTCTCTTTGTAAATACCTTTCTTTACAAAGATTACCTTGTGATAGTCCATGAAAGCACGGCATACCTCCACCGCCTCGGCGATAGAGCGGAATTCACAACTGCCATCCCGTGATACGTAAAGCGTATCAGGGTTGTCATACGGATTTGCAGCCCATAATGATATGTACATACAGGCGGAAAGCATTATTACGATCAGTCTTTTCATAAGTAGTTATATTATTTGTTGAATCTCTTGCAGTCCGGCAATAGACTTTAGTCCTTTCACGATATTTCCTACGTCTTCGCGGTCGTGAACACGCAGCTCGATCTTTGCGTCAAAGATGCCGTCGTCACAATTAATCAGCACCCTATGGATATTTACGTTCAACTGCTGGGAGATTACCTGAGTTACTTCGTTCAGTAGTCCGATACGGTCTATACCCCTTATAGTGATAGTCGCGTCAAAGAACATCTGTTTGTGCATGTCCCACTTAACATCGATGATCCTGTTGCCATAACTGCTTTTCAGTTTGTTTGAGACAGCGCAGTTGCGCTTATGAATCTCTATCCTGTTCTTATTGTCGATATATCCTAAGGCATCATCCCCGGGAATGGGATGACAACAGCTGGTGAAGATAAACTGTGATATATTATCCTCCGTGATAAAGATGGGCTTCTTACGGTTGAAGTCTTTCGGAACGATAAAATAGCCCTGTTGCCTCATGACCTGCTCCGCGGCTTTTGCTTTATCTTTTCCAATAAAAGGAATGAGCCGTTTCCATCCTTTGTTCTTATCCTTGCCTTTGTTCTTTCCGTGCAACTCATCCAGGTCCTTATCTCCGAGAATAATCTTCTGCTCACCTAAGGCTTGGAAGAAGAGCTCGTGTTTCTTAATATCATGAGCGTCGCATAGACGGTTCAAGATAGAAGTGCTCATCTCCAAATCATTTCGTTTGAGGAAATCTTGGAGTAATATCTCTCCTTTCTTTTGTATCTCTCTGTTCTCCCTGCGTAGGATAGCCTGTATCTTTCCTCGCGCTTTCGCTGTACTTACGAAATTAACCCATGACGCCTGAACGTGCTGAGAGTTGCTGGTGAGGATCTCCACCTGATCACCACTCTGTAGCTTATAACTGATAGGAACGAGCTTGTGATTGACTTTGGCGCCGATGCAATGACTGCCAAGGAAAGTGTGTATCTGGAAGGCGAAGTCGAGTGCGGTACATCCTGCGGGCATGGTCTTTATTTCTCCCTTTGGGGTAAAGACAAAGATTTCTGAGGCGAAAAGATTCAGTTTGATGGCGTCCAGGAAGTCCATGGCATCCGGCTGGGGGTCGTCGAGAATCTCTTTGATGGTCAGAAGCCAGTCGTTCAGCTCTCCCTCATCTTCTGTCACGTATTCTCCTTCTTTATATTTCCAATGAGCTGCGAAGCCGTTCTCCGCAATCTCATCCATGCGTGTACTACGAATCTGCACTTCTATCCACTGCCCCTGTTTAGACATAAGTGTTACATGGAGAGCCTGGTAGCCGTTGGCTTTGGGATGACTGAGCCAGTCACGCAAACGGTCCGGATGACTCTTGTAGATCTTGCTTATCGCGACATAGATATTGAAACACTCGTTGATTTCTTCTTCCGGGATTTGTGGCGTGAAGATAATTCTGACTGCCAGGATGTCGTATATTTCCTCGAAAGAGACGTGTTTTGTCTGCATCTTGTTCCAGATGGAGTAGGGGCTCTTCACTCGTGCAATGATCTGGTAGTTGACCCCCATCTTGTCAAGAGAGTCGCGGATCGGCTGGGTGAATTTCTCAAAGACATCTTCACGTTGCTCTTCCGTCAGTTTCAGTTTCTTCTCGATGATACCATATTCTTCAGGATGTTCAAAACGGAAGCTCAGATTCTCCAGTTCCGTCTTGATCTTGTTCAGTCCTAAACGGTTGGCCAATGGTGCGTAAATATAAAGTGTCTCACCGGCAATCTTATACTGTTTGTTGGCCGGCTGACTTTCCAAGGTCCTCATGTTATGTAGTCGGTCGCAGATCTTTATGAGGATCACCCGGATGTCATCACTCATCGTCAGCAGCAGTTTCTTGAAGTTCTCTGCCTGTGCCGAAGCCTGTTCACCAAAGATTCCGCCGGAAATCTTAGTCAGTCCGTCAACTATCTGTGCGATCTTTTTCCCAAAGATATTCTCAATATCCTCAACGGTATAATCCGTATCTTCCACTACATCATGGAGCAAAGCAGAACAGATGCTGGTAGATCCTAACCCCATCTCGGAACATGCTATCTGGGCAACGGCGATGGGATGCATGATATAGGGTTCACCGGACAATCGTTTTACTCCTTTGTGAGCTTGGCGCGCGAAGTTGAACGCTTTCGTAACAAGTTCTACTTTCTTGCGGTGACGTGACTTCAGATAACAGTCCAACAAATGTTGAAACGCATCATCGACCAATTTCTCCTCAGGATCGATAATATCCTTTTTGTTCTGCTCTTCCATAGGTTGTACGGTTTGGATTATTTTACGCGGAGCTTCTTGCCCGATTGTATGGTTGACCCCTTGATACCGTTCAGCTTCTTCAGCTTGGCAACAGTGGTGTGGTTCCTTCTTGCAATCTCTGAAAGTGTCTGTCCTGATTTTACCGTCACGCTCTTGTTGGTGCTGCCTCTTCTGCTACGAGTCTTACTGTTTCCTCTGTTTGCCTTGCTTTTGCCCTTTCCCCTGACATGAGATGATTGTCGGACGACAGCTTGATCATTGAGTGTCGCCTCCACCTCAGCACGCTTCGTCAGATATTTCTCTGGCTCGAAGTTGTAAACGGAATCCTCATTGTCAATAAAAGCGTTAATATAGTTCTGTGGCATACGGATGACGGATGGTTTGGTATTGCCGTTAACGATATCTCTCCGATATTGCGGATTCAGTGATCTGAGCTCGTCAACGCTGATGCCTGTCACACTGCTGATTTGCTGGAAGTGGACATCCTGATTAACTATAATTGTGTCAGAATTTAATGGCAGCTGGGTACGCATCGGACAAATATTATGATCGCAGTAGTATGTCATAATATAGTTGGCGGCAATAAACGCGGGAACATAACCTTGTGTCTCACGAGGGAGATATTTATAGATCGCCCAATAGTCTTTCTCTCCTCCGGCACGATGGATGGCTTTGTTGATATTCTCCGGACCGCAGTTGTAGGCGGCGATGACAAGGCTCCAGTCTCCATATATCTTATAGAGATCTTTCAGATAATGCGCTGCCGCATAAGATGACTTGATAGGATCCCTTCTCTCGTCCACAAGACTGTTTACTTCCAATCCATACTGCTTTCCCGTGGCCAGCATAAATTGCCATAGACCTGCCGCACCCACCCTGGACGTTGCCTTAGGGCTCAGCGCCGATTCGATGACAGGAAGATATTTCAGTTCAAGTGGAACATTATAGGTTTCCAGTGCCTGCTCAAACAAAGGCATGTAGAAGTTGGCGGCTCCCAGCATGTAACTTACCGAGCGGCGCAAACGTACCGCATAACGGTCGATAAACCTCTGCACGATCTCATTGTACGGAAGTTCCATGATAGTCGGAATACGCTGTAACCTTTCTATATAAGTCTCCCGGGAGAACTCCGGATTAAAATCACGATAGTTACAGTCTTCTGTCTGCAGGTATGTCTTGGAATTGAAGAGGTTCAACAGGCTGTCCACCTCAAGTGTCATACCCACAGGAACATCCATCACATCATTCTCACCTTCCTTGGTGACGATGATGATCTCGTCCTTTTCTGTTTGTGCAAAGAGAATATCACAACCTGTCAGGAGTGTAAACGCGAGTACCAATAATAGTCTTTTTTTCATTTCTTCTTTTTAGTGCTTGATAAGATTAAAAATTCAGAGAGCAATGTACCCCGAGCGCACTCGTCTTGAACAGGTTGGAACCCGCTTGCTGTCCGGATATCACCGTGGGTGCGACTCTCATACTCAAATCATCAGAGATGTCAAATTCCGATAAGGACGCATCTACATACGCATCGATAACAGAGAGGGCATATACTCCAATCATAATGAAGGAACTCAGGTCACGATAACGACGGTAATAGTCTTTTCGTTTCTTGAACTTGTTCTCGTATGTCGACTTGTTCGACTCTGTTATCTGTGCGCCGAAATGCATGAATTGATTATAGCTTTGGGTCTCCGGGTTGTCATCCATGAGATCCAGATAAGCCTGTGAATAATCCTTATACATCATATTATTCCACCGGATGGCATAGTAACAACCGATGAAACCACCATATACAAGAGGAAGCTTCCAATATTTCCGGTTATATATCTGTCCACCTCCGGGAAAGACAATCGCCAGCCACATGGCACGCTTGACATCCGGGCGCCAATTCGACCAGTCACGCTTTCCTATGTGAATAGTATCTTGCGTAGCCATCTGAACGACAGCGGCTGAGTCTGCTCTCATCATATTCCTCGCAGAATCGGTGATGACAACAGTATCTGCAGGTGTCGTCTCAGATGCAGAGAGAAGAGATGTGCCGATGGTCATCAGAACCATGATGAGTACACCCCGTAGATATATTATCGCTTTCTTATTCTTCATTCAATCGGTCAAAGATATTCATGATATGCTCCAGTTCTTTTTCATTGGCAAAGGGTATCTTGATATTTCCCTTGCCTTTGGCAGAACAGGTCATGTCAACCTTCGTGTTAAGAAACTTCGACAAACGATTCTTTAGGAGATTAAACTCTTCAGGAAGTCGTTTCCTGCTGCTATTCTTCTTGCTAATCTGAACATCATCTCCTTCTTTCAGTTTCTTCACCATCTCCTCCACCTTACGTACGGAGTAGTTGTTCTTTACGATATCTTTGAATAACTTAATCTGTAGGGACGGACTGTCAAGAGCAAGTAGCGCACGTGCGTGCCCCATATCAATCTCTTTGTTTTGTAAGGCCATCTGTACCTGTGCGGGGAGTTTGAGCAGACGGACATAGTTGGCAATGGCAGCGCGACTCTTGCCGACACGCTCGGAGACTTTCTCCTGTGTCATCCCCGAGGCTTCCATCAGGTGCTCATAGGCTAAGGCTATCTCTATGGCATTAAGATCTTCACGCTGAATATTCTCTACCAATGCCATCTCCATGACGTTCTCATCCTTAATCGTACGAATATAGGCAGGGATATGAGTAAGACCGGCTGTCTGCGAGGCTCTCCATCTCCGTTCTCCTGCGATAATCTGATATTTCCCGTTTTCCAGTTGCCTTAGGGTGATGGGCTGCACGATACCGATTTCCTGAATACTCTTCGCCAACTCCTGCAATGCCTCTTGGTCGAACTCCCTGCGTGGCTGGTTGGGATTGGCCTCTATGTCTTGTATGGCCACTTCACTGATGGTTGACGACCCTTGTGTGGTGACATTAGAGGTATCGATAAGCGCGTCGATGCCTTTGCCTTCGTTCAGGTCGTCAAGTCCACGACCTAGAACATTCTTATTGTATTTTTTCTTTACTGCCATGATTAACTGTTTTTGTTGATAATCTCCTTTGCCAAAGCTAAATGATTCTTTGAACCGGTAGACTCTGCGTCATAAAGGATAGCTGGCAAACCATGACTGGGCGCCTCGCCTAACTTGACATTTCTTTGGATGACCGTCTTGAATACCAGTTCCTGAAAATGACGCTTCACCTCATCGTAGATCTGGTTAGCCAGACGCAGACGACTGTCATACATCGTCAGTAGGAAACCTTCTATCTCAAGTTTCGGGTTCAGTTTGCTTTTGATGATCTTTATCGTATTAAGGAGCTTACTGATTCCCTCAAGTGCGAAATACTCACATTGCACGGGAATGATCACCGAGTCGGCGGCCGTAAGAGCATTGACGGTTATCAATCCTAAGGATGGTGAACAGTCGATAAGGACATAGTCGTAATCCATCTTAATAGGTTCTATCAGGTTCTTGAGCACCTGTTCGCGATGTTCAATATTAAGCATCTCTATCTCAGCGCCCACCAGGTCGATATGACTGGGTATGATGTCAAGACGCTCAATATCCGTGGTGTACATAGCCTCACGTACATCCACACGGTCGATGATACATTCGTAAAGACTGCATTCAATATCTTTCGTGTTAACACCTAATCCACTGGAGGCGTTCGCTTGCGGGTCTGCATCTATAACCAATACATTCTTTTCCAAGGTGGCAAGAGATGCAGCCAGGTTAATAGTGGTTGTGGTCTTACCCACACCACCTTTCTGATTGGCTAAAGCTATAATCTTTCCCATATTACATAATATTTACCCTCTCCTCTGATATCCTCTTTTAACAAGAAAAACACCCGAGGAGATTATTTTAGTTGCAAAGTTACATATTTTATGTGAGAAATAGGTAAATTGAAACCTTTTTTGTAATTTTGCAGGCTAAAGAAATGTTTTTTTATGAAAAATAATAGACCGTTAATACTTATTTCGAATGATGACGGATATCAGGCTAAGGGAATCAACTGTCTTATAGACATGGTGAGGGATATGGGAGACATTATCGTTTGTGCTCCCGATTCCGCACGTTCCGGTTATTCCGGTGCTTTTTCCGCGACGTTACCGTTACGCCTCAACAGACAGAAGGAAGAGGAAGGGCTGGAGGTGTGGTCTTGTAATGGCACACCGGTGGATTGTGTGAAGATGGCTCTGGAGTGTATCTGTCCGCGAAAACCTGATCTGGTCCTGGGTGGCATAAACCATGGCGACAATGCTTCTGTCAACACGCATTATAGTGGAACGATGGGAGTTACGATGGAAGGGTGTATGAAATATATTCCCAGCATCGCCTATTCCTTGTGCGACTATCGTGATGAGGCTGACTTTGAACCGATGCGTGCGCTTATCAGGAATCTGACGGCCAGGGTGTTGCGTGACGGTCTGCCGAAAGGGGTATGTCTGAATGTCAATTATCCTCTCGTGGATGAGGTGAAGGGCGTGAAGATTTGCAGAATGGCCTTCGGAACCTGGGGAAATGAGGTGGAGAAATGTCATCATCCGCGTGGTTATGATTATTACTGGATGGTAGGTGAATATACGAATGATGAGCCGGAGGCAGAGGATACTGACAACTGGGCGCTCACACACGGATATGTCGCCATTACTCCTACCAAGATAGATGTAACCAGCTACGAACTGCTGGAAGAGATGAAGACATGGAATCTCTGATAGGATAAGAGTGGCTTATGAGGTATTATCTGATAGTGGGAGAGGCCAGTGGCGACTTACATGCATCCCGTTTGATGAGGTCGCTGAAAGAGGAAGACAAAGAGGCGGAGTTCCGTTTCTTAGGTGGTGACTTGATGATGGCGGAGGGAGGCACATGCGTCAAACATTACAAAGGATTGGCGTACATGGGATTTGTGCCGGTGCTTCTCCATCTGCCTGCTATCTTTAAGAATATGTCGCTTTGCAAACAGGATATTGTCGATTGGCATCCTGATGTGGTGATACTTATCGATTACCCGGGCTTCAATCTGAATATCGCGAAGTTCGTGCACAAGAAGACCGATATCCCTGTCTATTATTATATCTCACCGAAGATTTGGGCATGGAAAGAGTATCGCATCAAGAATATCAAGCGCGACGTTAACGAATTGTTCTCTATCTTGCCTTTCGAGGTTCCTTTCTATGAGCGGAAACATCACTTTCCGATCCATTATGTCGGCAACCCTACGGCTGGCGAGGTAAGGGAGTTCAAAGAGCAGTATTTTGAGAGTTTCACCTTCTTCTGCAGTAGGCATCAGCTCAAGTGCGACACGAAGCCAATCGTCGCTCTTTTGGCAGGGTCGAGAAGACAGGAGATCAAGGATAATCTGCCGGCGATGATCAAGGCAACGGCAGATTTGACAGATTACCAATTTGTGTTGGCTGGTGCACCGAATATAGAGAGATCCTATTATGAGTCCTTTATTGCCGGTACCCATGTCCAACTGGTTGAGAATGACACGTACTCGCTGCTCGCTCATGCTACGGCAGCCGTTGTCACCAGTGGTACGGCAACGTTGGAGACGGCTTGTTTCGATGTCCCGCAAGTGGTGTGTTATGAGACACCGCTCCCCTGGTTGATTGGTCCGCTGAAAAGGATGGTGTTGAGCGTAAAATATGTTTCTTTGGTAAACCTGATAGCCGACAAGGAGGTGGTGAGAGAACTGGTAGCCGACAGTTTCTCTGTGGAGAATATCAGAAAGGAGTTGCTGCGCATCCTTCCGGGGGGTGACCGACGAGAAGCGGTGTTATCCGACTATCGTATGATTCATAAACAACTGGGTACTGCATCTGCCTCGGAAAATGCGGCCCGAATGATATATCAACTATTACGAAAAGAAAACCTATGAGAAGAATCAGTATTGTGATAATCCTCGTAATGTCTGTGCTCTTTACCTTTGCTCAGACAACAGTGTATAATGTAATGGACTTCGGTGCCAAGGGTGATGGGGTGATGGATGATGCCGTTGCCATTCAAAAGGCTATCGATGCATGCTCGGCAGCCGGTGGCGGACAGGTGTTCCTTCCTTCAGGACATATATTCCTCTCGGGCCCTATTGAGCTGAAGTCAGACATCGACTTCCATATTGATGTCAACACCACATTGAAAGCTCATCCCAATGAGGCAATCTATCATCTCAGTGCTTTCAAGGAGAACAGGGGAGAGGGTATGATGTGGATCTATGCCAAGGATGTGGATAACCTCTCAATAACGGGTAAGGGAACGATTCATGGTAATGGTATCGCGTTTATGGGTGCCGAACTGAGCGACAGCTATGAACTCAAGCCGTTGGCAGACCCCGCGTTTGATCCCCGTCCTCATGTGCTCACGCTCATAGATGTACGTAGGTTGATCATCCGTGATGTCACTATCCGTGAGGGTGCTTACTGGACTGTTCACCTTGTCGGGTGTAAGGATGCCGTAATCGATGGCATCTCGCTGTTGAACAACTTGAAGATCCGTAATGGGGATGGTATTGACATCGATCACTCCAAGAATGTGCGGATCGCCAACTGTTATATCACCTCCGGTGATGACTGTATCTGCCTGAAGAACAGAAGGGAGTTTGAGGAGTATGGTCCTTGTACGGATATCGTGGTGACCAACTGTGTGATGACCTCCCGCTCATGTGCGGTGAAGATTGGTTCGGAGAATATGGACAGCATTGCCCGTGTGATGATTGACAACTGTATCATTACAGCCTCTAACCGTGGCATCGGAATCCAAAACCGTGATGAGGGCACAGTAACGGATGTGGTGTTCTCGAATATACAGTTAGACAGTCATCTGTTTTCCGATGTATGGTGGGGCAAGGCAGAACCTATCTATGTCACTTCCTATCCCCGTGCCAATGGTAATCATAAGGATGCCAACTGGCGTTTTCCCAAAGGTCAGATAGAGGGGCGCTGTGGTGAGGTGAGTAATATCTCCTTTAATAATATCACTGCCACGAGTGAGAATGGCTGTTTCATCGGTGGCGATACGAGGAACAAGGTGAACCATATCTATTTTAATAATGTGCGTCTCACCTTAAAGAAGATGACCGACTATCGTGGCGGTATCTATGATAAGCGTCCTTGCAAGGGTGAGGGGTTCGTAAAAGATGATGTCTACGGAGTATATGTAGAGGAGGCTTCAGCTGTCTATTTCCATCATTTGGACGTAGTATGGGCCCAACCTTCCGTTCCTAATGCCGGGGAGAATACAAATCTTGACAAGACGGAGGAATAGTCTCCTCCGCCTTTTACTCGTTTCTTATTATCCAGTCGATATTCAAAGGGTTGTTGCGCATCTCCACAACCATGGGAAGTGGTGTGTCGGTCTGTACCCACATCTCTGTCTTGTCGATGTCTGCCTGTAGGTGGATGAGGCTTCCTCTCTCTCCTTTCTTCCTCCAGGTGATACCGTCATAGATACATATTCCCTTTTCCAGCACTGATTGCAATGCCTTTGGCGAGATGAAACAGAATGTTCCTTCAGCGGGGTAGGTCTTTCCGTCGAGCGGCATCTGCCAACAGAACTTATCTCCCTCTTCCACCGTTTCTTTAGGTATCTGATAACAGGTCTCTTTCATCTTTGTATATAAGGTGTCTCCCTGCCAAGAGAAGAAGAGGGGCCATGTGCGATACTGGCGGTGGAGGGTATAACTGACTGCATAACGGTCGCTGCCGCTTACCGGCTGAGGCCATACGGTCTTTTGCTCCGGTTGGTAACTGTTATCCAGGTTATCCAACAGCTGCTCTTGGGTGGGAGGCAGTTCGCGTGCCCCCCAGGAAGAGGGCTTGTTCCCCATCATGAAGATGATCTCCCCACCTTCCATCAGTTCCTGATGGGTCAGCCATGCTCTGTCAATCGTCTTCCCGTCGTGCAACACTTGTTGTACGTAGATACGTTTTGATGAACGGTTCTTTACGGTGACACGCAGTGTCTTGCCATTACACAACTGCATAGTATAGTTGTCCACCAAGGGGGTGTTGAGGAGATAATAAGGTTGTCCGGCGTTGGGATAGAGGCCCATCATGTGGAATACGAGCCACGAAGACATCGCTCCACTGTCGTCATTGCCGGGTAAGCCATCGGACTTGTCACTGTAACAGTCGTTGATAATCTGACGGATCCTCTTACTGCTCTCATGGGGTAATCCAATCCAGTGATACAGACAGGGTGTCAGGAAAGATGGCTCGTTGGCCACATTATAATACTTCTTGATGAAGAAGGTGTCAAGACGGTGTCGGAAAATATCCTTGCCGCCACAATACTCGATGAGTCCGGGAACATCATGCGGAATACTGAGGGAATACTCTTCTGAGGTGGCTTCGTAGAAGAACGTGCTCCACCAGGCGATATACCAAGGTGCCTCGCGGGTGACTGGGGTGTAGAGGAAGGTTGGATGGAACACGTCCGACTGTCCGTGGGGCACACTGTCAAGCCACTGCCCTCGGATGTCCTTTGGCATGATGAATCCTTTCATGCCATCCCATTCATAATCGCTGCGCCAGAGGTTCTTCCAGTTGTTTGACTGTCTCAGGAAACGCTGGTAATAATGGTTATAGCCCAATCCTTTTGCAACTTCAGCGATGCAGAAGTCATCGTAGGCATACTCCACGGTGCGGTTGCCGGCACGGTCGATACCGTAAGGCACATATCCCAACGTGTTATACTCCCGCAGACCGCCCCTGCCTTCCTGCTCTTCGTTACCACCCGGAGGAACGAGGGCGTCTTTCAACATGGCACGCAGAGCCTCCTCGTAGTCTATCCCCTTGACTCCCTTTACGAAAGCATCGGCCAAAACCACCTCAGCATTCGAACCGCCTTGGGTCCTACCGTTCGCATTGCCGCTACGTGCATCGGGCAGGTATCCGTCTCGCTTATAGATATTCAACAGGGAATTGTTCAGATCTCGGACCTTGGTCTCACTCAGAAGCGTGATGAGTGGGAACGAAGTGCGGTAAGTATCCCAGATAGCATAGTAGTCATCATAATAGGGAATGCCCTCGTCGGTCCACAACGGGTTCTCGCCTGTCCTGTCGGAGGGCATCAGCAGGGTGTGGTAGATGGCGGTGTAGAACATCTTCTTCTGTTTCTCTGTCGCTCCCTCACCAAATTGTATCTTACAAAGCCATTCATTCCATTCTTTCTTGGTGGATGCGAGTTGTTCATCGAAACTGCAGGTGGGAATATTCTCCTTGGCTTTCAGCGCACTGATAAAAGAGATCCCTATCTTCCATTTTACGACGGTGTTGTCTTCTTTTGATGACTCGAACGAGAGCAGACAACCGGTCTTTCCCTTCTCCTTCCATGTCTTTCTCTCTTTGAACGCCTTGTCACTGACGGCACAGAAATAGACAGTATATGCACGGCCGTTGTTCCATCCGCCTCTGATCCTACTGAACCCTCTCACCTCATGGTCAGAGATAATCTCTGTCTCTGACCCTACGAACTGCTGCGCTTCACGGGCATCAGGTATTTCATTCTCACCCAGGAAGAAACCTGCGTCAATCAGTAGGTTGGGGGAGCCCGCACTAGAATCCTCAGCCTTAGGATATGTGATACGATAGAAGGCGCATCGTGCCGCCGTGGTAATCTCTGTGTGGATGCCATTCTCAAAAGTCGTACTGTAATACCCCAGCTTCATCTCCTCAGAGATCCTTCTCTGCTCGTGCACCCTGCCCTCCAACTCTCCAGTAAAAGGCTGTATCAGGATATTGCCGTATTTCGGTCCTCCTCCCGTACCACTGACATGTGTCTGCGAGAAACCGGTAACTACCTCCGGTATGGGGAGCCATCCGCTGTTTGGCTTACAGGTGCAGTCAGGACCGGGACGTACCATCCCGAATGGCATCGCCGGACCGATGAAGACTCGACCCAAACCCTCGCTGCCGATGCGGGGATCCACATATTGGGTAAGATCTTGTGCCATGGCTCTTGTCGCACTGAGAAAGACCATGAGAAGCAAGAGATAACGGCACGCATTATATGCTTTTAAAATATTCTTATCCATATGATTTTGATAAATTGAGGAACATCCTCGATTGGGACGTACGACGGATTACAACTCAATGCTTTCAATGCGTAGCTTCAGCATCCCGGCAGGAACACGTACAGAGATCTCATCACCGGCTTTCTTACCTAAAAGAGCTTGGGCGATGGGTGACTTGATGGAGATCTTCTTCTCGCGGATATTGGCCTCGTGCGGACTGACAATGGTATATGTCATCCGTGTATTGTTAGCTATATTCGTAATTTCTACCTTACTGAGCAACTGCACGGTGTCGGCATTGAGCCTCGACGTGTCGATCACCCGTGCGTTGGCAAGAACCTTCTGCTTGAAACGTATCCTGCCAAGCAAACGGGCCTGCTCACGCTTGGCGGCGTGATATTCAAAGTTCTCACTGAGGTCACCCTTGTCACGTGCCTCGGAGATAGCGTCTCGTACCTGAGGCAGCTCGACACTCTCCAACTGGTGTAACTCGGCTACCAACTTATCGTAGCCTTCCTGAGACATATATTCCATCTTATTGTATTTTCATTATCCGACTGCGAAGTTACAAAATTATTCTGACACGATGACATTATCTTCTGCAAAAGGTGTTTTTTTTATGCCAGAATCGACTTTGCAACCAAGTTGCACGATTTTTGTCGTACCTTTGCAAAAGAAAATAAGAATCTGTTATGATACTGACGATGATTGAGAATTACTGGAATGCCTTGGTGGTGATGATGGCTGAGATGGCTCCGTATCTGATGTTGGGCTTCTTTATTGCGGGATTGTTACGTACCTTTGTACCAAGAACCCTTTATTCTAAGCACTTGGCTCCGCGCAATATGAAGAGTGTGGTGAAGGCTGCCGCTCTCGGTGTTCCCCTGCCATTGTGCTCCTGCGGCGTCATCCCTACCAGTGTGTCACTCCGTAAGGAAGGTGCCTGCCATGGTGCCTGCGCGAGTTTTCTGATAGCCACGCCACAGACAGGTGTGGACAGTATCGCTGCCACCTATTCACTGATGGGTCTTCCTTTTGCCATTATACGTCCTGTCGCCGCGCTCTTTACGGCAATGTTCGGCGGGTGGCTGGTCAATAAGTATGCCAAGGAAGATGAACAGTTGTCGGCTGAGACCAGTAAAACCGGTGAATACGATCACTGTGACTGCGGTTATGACGACGAAGATCATTGTTGTAGTGGTGATGATGATGACTGTAAGTGTCATGGTGAGCATCATCATTCTTTTATGCAAAAGCTCATAGGGGCACTGCGCTATGGTTTTGTAGAGATGCTGCAGGATGTGGGTAAATGGTTGGTCATCGGTTTGCTCATTGCTGCGCTCATCACGGTTGCGGTACCTAATGAGTGGTTGGCTGCCCTGCACGATTATAAACTCCTGAACATGTTGATCGTACTGCTTGTCGCTATTCCGATGTATGTGTGTGCCACGGGCTCTATACCAATTGCCGTATCCCTGATGGCAAAAGGTTTGACTCCCGGTGCAGCCTTGGTGTTGTTGATGGCAGGACCGGCAGTCAACAGCGCCAGCATGCTGGTGATCGGAAAGGTCTTTGGCAAGCGCACCATGAGCCTCTATATCACCTCTATCGTTATCGGGGCTATTGTCTTCGGCTTACTTATTGATTACTGCCTGCCACAAAATTGGTTTGCTGTCAGTTCAATGATTACATCGGGTGCTCACTGCGGACATTGTCTGACATGGCTCGACTGGACATTCTTGGGTGTTTTCGTTCTTCTGTTGTTCAATGCTTTCTATATGAAATACCGTCATTCACATCAGATGAGTCATGAGCATCATGTTAATCATGCACATAACCACGAGAATGTGCAAGAAGATGTCATAACGGTCTATAAGGTGGAGGGTATGGCTTGCAACCATTGTGTAGCCAGCGTGAAGAATGCCATTGATGTGATAGATGGGGTTACCTCAGTTAAGGTTGATCTGACTAAAGGTTTAGCATACGTAAAAGGTGAACATAACCACGAGGAACTCATCAAACGAGTCTCAGACATTGGCTATACCACCAGCCTGGCAGAGTAATGCTGGTAAATTTACCCTTTATTCCACATGAATTCTCACACCGATTAAATTAGGTCAAAACAGACCGAAACAAACCTTAAATCAAATCGCGTAAAACACGGTCTTACAATTAACTCCACTTAACTAACCTTATTCTTTGCCTATTGCCCGTTTGCCCCTTTTAGAGTAATTTTGTACCGCCATTGTACCTTGGGTGGATGAGCAGAGGGTTCGTAGGGTGTTCCCTTAAATCACTTTATTTCCCCTTAAATCCGCTTAATTGGTTTCCGTCAGGGACCATCCCCCTAAAACGGCAGAATATGACAAAAGGGAAAAGAAGAAGAGTATAACTACTGCCAAGCCAGAGACGGGCAGCATAAACAGAACTGCCAAGTGCCGCATGACACCAGCCAGTGAGAAAGCCCCTGAAGGTGTTACCCACGACTCCCATTATACAATGGCTGAGGTGATGAGCAAATTCAATATCAAGTACGGTCGCCTGTATGAGATACGCAACCGCTATCAGTTGGCATCCGTCCATGCCTGGGGTACGACCGCCTTCAGGAAAAAGGATGTCGAGAAGGCTATTGCCAAGTACGATGAGGAACCGATGGAGCAGCGAGAGCAGAGCCGAACTTGTTCGTGCTATGCCGAGTCGCAACAGAGGAAGACCGTAGGTCAACAGGGCAAGGCACAGCAGGAGGCATACTACACCTGTTTCGACATCATGCAGAAGTACGGTCTGGGTAAGACGCAGGTACGCCGTTTTGCAGAGACACACAATGTCCGTATCAAGAAAGCCAAGGGCGGCAGGGCAAACCTCTATCTTAAAGCGGACTGGGAAGCAACACAAAAGAAAGCTGAAATACTACTTTACAACAAATATTACATCTGCCAGACTTGAATATCTCTGTTTCTTAAACGCAAAATCAATTATTTGCAATGATCGATTTGAAAATGTATCAAGATAACTCTTCACTTTTGGCTCAATGAGAGAGAAAGCCCTCTTCATTTTCCATGATTGGTTTATGTCTGTTGAATCCGCCAAGATTACGAAAAGCCTGTTCTCTGCTCCAAAGCGCATCTCTCCCTGATGCTCATACAGCCACTTCATCAGTTCTACAGGATTACGTTGTGCCTCTTGGATAATCTGTCGCCTCGTATCATTGAGAGTCTTAATAATATCATCATGCCCTTGCTCCTTGAGTTTTTCTGTCAATGTATAGATTTGTTGAGATTCGGAGTCATTAGTGTCTGCTGTTATGCCAAAAACTTTTCCTTGAGCTTTTAGCCATGCCAGCACGTTTTTACCCAATTTAGCCTTCAAATGCTCATCCATATATTGATTTGGGAAAAATGTGACCTTCAAATCTACAGGAAATTCATTGATGAAGAAGTCAACGCTCTTGATTTCACCAACGGCCGAAATGACTTTGGAATGACGCTTGAACAGTGATTCTATGAGGTATGAAGTCCAATTGTTATACCAACTCGTTTGAACGTAGTTCCATGCATTATTTGCAATTTCTGTACGTTTGTTCAAAAGTGTATCATAATCACTGATAACTTTTACGAATCTGCTGACCAAATGCTTGTCTAAAGAATTATTTTGGTCGCCTCCCCAAGCGTAATATTGCACTTTGTACAAGTCTTCTTTAAGTTTGGCTTCGTCAACGCCCATTTCTGCATACCATTCATGGTTTCGTTCCTGCAAGTATTTGTCAAGCATGGCCTTGGCATCACTGCGTCTCTCTAACAACTTAAATAACTCTACATTTTGCTCTGAGATTTTTGTTGAAGTCAATGTCAAACCATTATTGCTGAGGAATTGCTTTATCTGCTTGCCACGAGACACTGCACGAACCTTTAGCCAAAGCAGTCCATTGGCATCGTTGTTAAATGCAAACAAGTTCTGAGCACGGAACTCCTTATCCCATTTTTCAAAATCACCCATAGTCATTTATTTTTTAGGTGTACAAATCAGAAGGATCTCACTACTGCCAGCAACGCTTCCCTTACCGCCACGACCAGCACTATAAGTTTTTCGTTCTATCTTAACATCTCTGTATGGCTCAATCATGCTGGTCATCGTTTCTATATCGGGATAGCTCCGATCATTATAACTAACAAGCCATAGGGGAATATCAGTTGACAACTCAAACATCCGACGAAGATTATCCACTGCTTCACTGTTTTTGTCGAACCCACTATAACGCTTCGGTTCATATCGTTTTGTACCGTTCACAAACTCCTTATTTTTCCAGTATTCCACAAATGTCTCCAAAAGATGGTAAAATGACTGGTAGTCTGCATGACTGTTGCAATATGGAGGGTCAAAATAGACAAGGTCAACTCCTTCTAATCGTGGGAGCAAGTCAAGAACATTCTCATTGTAGCTTTTATTATACAAACCATTATCAAAAACGGCAGCATTGTATTGAGGAAGCAGTTCCAAGAACAATTCTTTTAGCGGGCGAATAAGGCTGCGATTCCTTTTGATGCGTGCAGGGTCTGCTGCGTAATTCAAGGCTTGTGTATGAGCAAAATGTCCCATTGTAACCTTACGTGTCATACTCCTGCACATCACAGTAAAAGCTAGCGACTGTTTCAAAGGGTTATCCAATCTGCCGACATTGCTTCTGAAACTATCGGCAAAAGCGGCTTCCTCACGAGAGAAAAACAAGTCAGTGAAAAGTCTCTCCATCAGATTAAAAGCCTCAGGATTGCTGTTTTCGGAAAAAAGAATTTCTAGGTCGTTTGGCAGAAGAGTAACACTAGCATTTTCAATCAGAGCCTTCCCAATATGGTTGTTGAAACTCATAAAATCGTTCGTCAGAGTCCGCTTGCCTAATTGTTTCATCATATAGGCTATTGATTGTGAACCTCCAAAAGCATCAAGAACAGTATGAGTGCTTTCTGGGATGAACGTGGCAATCCATCCCCTGTGAATATATTTAGCCCCCAAATATTGAGGTTCGGGAAATTTGAATCCCAAATAGTTGTTCTCCAAAAACAAATCCTGCGTCATCTTTTCTAAATTCAAAACCATTATCTTGATTTGCCCGCAAAATTACACAAAAATCCTCACTTCACCGCCTATTTTAACTAAAAAGCAATAAAATGATGACAAGAAATAGAAATTATTCTGGTTTGGATGCACGAATAAGCAGGAAAAAGACTAACTGTGTGGTCAAAGGAAACCACGCTTTACGGTTCGCGATGCTTTCTTAACGGATAAGGTGCAACGCTCTGCACTCCGTGACTGTTTCCTCATTGATAAGTGGCAATGCTTTGCGCTCCGAGGATGTTTCCTCATTGATAAGCAGCAACGCTTTCTGCTCTGCGAAACACTCATAGTCGAAAAGCCGAGACACCATGCGCTCCGTGAAACTCTAATATCCGATAAGTAGCACCACGGCATACTCCGCAGACCTCTCATTATCGAGAAATCACTCCTCCGCACGCTCGGACGATGGATTTCTTGCAATTTGTATGTCGCCTTTGCATTCCGCGTGCCTACTTATCCAGCAGGATTGTTCATCTCCACAATCCATGTGTTTACTTATCTCATAGGAGAGGCTGTCAGACCCAAAAGTGTAGTTTCATACTGGATATGGAAGTGCCTCTGAGAGCGTGGAGGCTCCGAAATAATAGATATGTTGATGCCTCCGAGGGCATGGTGAAGCAGAAGACTGGCAGGGCGATGCAGGAGAAGGACGTGAAGGTTACGGACAAGAAAGGCAAGCAGCATGTCCGTCAGGGGTGCAGCCCCATCCGTGAAGGTGTGGTGAACATCAAGCCCGACACGACGATGGAAGACCTTTTGCGCTATGTCGAAAGAGTGCATGAGAGGTGGGGCATCAGAGCCATACAGATACACATCCATAAGGACAAAGGGCATTATGAAATGATGGAGCAGCGAACGCAATGTCAAGCAAGCTTGAACATTGCCGAGTCGCGACAGAACTCGGCGGAGCCAGCCACCGAAGACCCTGCATCGTGGGAACCGAACTACCATGCTCATATCATCTGGGACTGGATGGACCACGACACGGGCAAGTCCTTCAAGTTGAATGCTGAGGACCTGTCTGCAATCCAAGATTTGGTAGCTGAGACATTCTTCGACAAGCGAAGCGACCATAGGTCGAGCGGGACATGCTGCGAGGGCAGAAGAAGTCTGAGACAGGAATTGACCATCTGGAACGGAATGACTTCATCATCCAGAAGCAGGAAAGCAAGAAGAAACAGCTCCAGGAAGAGGCAAAGAAAGCCATTGCCGAGAAGGAGGAAGCGGAAGCAGAAGTCGAGGCGGCAAAAACGGAAGTGGCAGACTTATGGAAGGAGCATGACTATCTGACAAGTGCTAACCGCACGAAGGCAGAGCGCAGCAACCGGCTCGACCTTGACATCAGAACCAAGAAGAACCGTTCCCAGGCACTTGATGATGCCATTGGTGCCAAGAAACAGGAAGTCGCGGGACTGGCAGAGAAAGCCGATAAGAAACTGCAAGAGTTCTACACCATCAAGGAGCGTGGCAACTGGCAAGACCCGATGTTCTTTGCCATGTCTGCCTATATCTACCGCATTGACGAGGGCTTGTAGTTCTGCATCAAGGCCATTCAGGATTTTGCCTATTCAGGTTTTGGAGGTCGGGGTGGCAAGCATGGTGACATCTTCTGGGACAACGAGTCATACGCCATCAAACAATACCTGAAGATGTTTGCCGAACTTGCCAGTGCCACCTTGAAGCAGGTGGCAGACTGGTTTGTATGGCTGGCAAGCACCTTGGGCAAATTCAACGCTAACGAGCTCAGACGTGCAGACCATGAAGTCCACGACATTGCAGACGGCAGATACGATGGGCGAATAGAGAAGTACCAGCAAGGGATGTCGAGATAGGCAGGGGCTGCCGTTCTACTCGTCGCCGCCGCTCCTTCAGATTCATCTTCTTGTCACCAGTCATTGTCATCGTTATATCTTATGTACTATGCCTTGTTTCAGTTGCCCCAGTCCACATAGTTATGAAATTTCACGTCACTGGACTCATCTGTGTCACCCACATTTATGTCGCTGCCCTTGTTGTAGTCGTTCACACTATTTGAGCCACCGAGCATCAGCGCGGGGTCGTGAAGGAGGATGACGCGTGCCTTGGGGCTTTCGTATTTCTTTCTCATTGCTTACTGGATGATTTTGGTGTTGGCCCCACTGTAGAGTGAGTTCTTGCCGATGTTGATTTTTACGTCGTGCTGGTAGCCGCCGGTAAGGGTGGCTCCGAAGGGGATGTAGGCCGTGCCGCTATAAACGTTGCTGGCATCTTTCGTGATGGTGCAGGTAATCTGAATGTAGGTCTGCGTGGTGGCCTCATTGATGGCAGTAGTGGTGTTCCATGCCGTCAGCGTCTGCAGAATCATAAAGAGATAGGGCGCGTCGGAAGCGTCGAGGGCTTCAGCGCGTCCTCCAACTGCACCAGCATCACCGTCCATTTCTTCGATTTCCCTCTCTTTTTTATCAAACTTGTATAATCCCCTGTCTATCATTCCTCTGCGCAGATTCCCCTCCCCAGAGAGGGGTAGGGGTGGACTCTTTAATGCCCTTAGAGAGCCCACTTACCAGCACCTGTTAGAAAACAATTGAAAGAAATTTGGGATAAAATTCGTTTTCGCAAAGCGAAAAATTTATCCCAAATTTCTTTCAGTTCGTACCTACAAAATATATATTGACCGTTTTGAGATAAAAGCCTCCCCGTCACTTACTATTGCAGGCAAACGGGGAGACACGCTCGACCGGATGGGGCGCTTGCTTAAGCAGGAACCATCAGCCCAGGGAAGGCATACAGTTCGCTCCCTTCGTCATGACAGATACTGTACTCATTTGGAGTACGCTTTTCTTAGTTTTCCACGTCAAGGTCGGAGTCGAAATCGTCCCAGAAGTCGCCCCGTGTACCGCGCTGTGGCGCACGGGCGGGGCCGGTGCCGCCACCGCCGAAGTCGATGCCGGTGTCGCCACCTTCAACGTCGGTGACAGTGTTGCCGCCACTGACGCAGATCATACTGGTGATTACCATCTTCGCAGTCTTGATGGAAGGCTTTTCATAAACTTTCTTGTTCATTGTTCTGTTGTTTTACTTAATCGTAATCTTTTTACCATTATTGATATATATGCCTTTGCGTGAGGGCTTGCCCGTGAGGCGGCGACCCTGCATGTCGTACCATGCGCCAGCCTTATCCGTATAATCCATGAGATCCGTGGTCAGGATGCCCGTTGCCTCGTCGCCGAAGTTGAGCACAAAACGGCGGGCCTGCTGTGACAGGTCGCCGGCGGTGATGTCGTCGGCCAGCCGGAAGTAGGCGCGGAAGGCACCGATGGTCATGTCAGCGTTCGGATAGTAGAGCGTGTTGTCGGCACCGAGGTAGAGCATCGACGTGTTCTTGCCGCCCGTGGCGTAGGGCGAGAAGATGCCGTGGAAGTTGGCGGCACTGCCCTCAACGTCGGTGGGTTCGGTGCTGCTGATGGTTACATTGTTGAACACTGGGTCAACGATGTCGTCACCGCTTTCCCACTTCACGATGTAGGGCTTGCCGGCCTCGGTAGCAGTCAAGTCACTGCTGAAGTTGAGCGTCAACGTGCCGTCGGCGAAGGTTGCCGACGAGAGGGTCTTCACCGTGGCTCCCTCGAGCGGTGTGCCGGTGAGGCTGCTGAGGGCGAACGGCAGACAGAGCGTATTCCATGCCCCGTCCTTATAGAGCGTGCGTCCGAGGATGGTGACGTCGACGGGTGAGCCCTTGTAGGCCTCGATCAGCTTGGTGTTGTCAATGTTGTCGAACAGCGTGCCCTCCGTCATATACGCCTTGCCGTCGTAGATCAGGTAGCAATGTGGATCAGACAGACGGTAGAAGTCGAGCCCGAGCGTAGCGTAGCTGGTGTGCGACAAGGGCGTAATGTCGGCCACTATGTCAGGGCTGCCGATGAGGGTCACCTTGGTGGCATCGGCCGTCTGGCCGTCGGTGTAGCAGCAGTCGGTGAGCTGCGCCCCCGTTGCCGGCTGGTGGTTGGTGGCGCTTTCGTTGTTGAGCCAATAGAAGTCGGCATACTGGACATTGGCGAACTGGCACAGCGCAAAGCAGTTGTTCAGAATCAGCGTGGCGTCCGCTTCGCCCCATCCCACGATGGTGCCGGCCCATGTGCCGTCGCTGATGCCATTGTCTTCGGCCGTCAGTGTGCCATGGAACAGGCAGTTCTTTATCGATAGTTCGCTGTCCTTGGCATGGCCCACGAAACCGCCGCCATGGGCATTGTTGGCGTTGTTGCCTCCAAACGTGACGTTGACGTCGACAAGACAGTCTTCAATCAGATTGTGTTGGAACGACTGACCTAAGAGGCCGGCTGAATGGATGCCACCCTTGAGACTACCCTTCACCTTCAGACTCTTGATGGTTGATAATTCAGCCTTCAAGAAGGGGGCGGTGAACGGTTTCACTGACTCCACGTCGATGGTCAGCGTGTGCTGGTCGCCGTCATACGTATTGTGAGTAGAGGCGGAACCGATCAGACAAGCACCCCACTTGGTGGTGGTGATGTCAGCAGTCTGCTTCCAGAACTTTTTGTCATAGTCGTCTCCGTAGTATTGCGTGTGATAGATAAAGTTGCACCAATCTGATTCGGTGGCGACGAGATAGGGACTTGCCGACGTGCCCTCGCCCTGCTGCGGGGCGACGATGAGGCGCGGAAGGACCGACGTGCCGTCGCTGCCGATCCGCCACATGGCACCCAAGCGGTCGTCAACCTGTCGGGCCGTCAGTTGCGAGGCATCGGTGCTGCCGTCCTGACTCTTCAGGGTGTTGCCCAGGCTCTTGTAGTAGCAGTCGGTGAGCGTGGTCGTGGCGCCGTCGAAGGTCTTGCCCACGAAGACGTAACTGTCGTTCCAGCCACGGGTGTTTGCCGAGCCTGAGAAATAGCAGCTCTCCATGTTCAGTTGTCCCTCGTTGCAGCCCACGAAGGCTGACGAGTTGTTAGGTTCGTGAACGCCGGACAAAAATCCCTTAGGATACCCAATACCAATAGTAAATTTGTCGCCCATCACCAGTTGACCGTTGAAGAGGACGTTGCGAATGTCGAGCGAGGCCCCGGCGGCCACTCTGCCGACGATGCCGCCGTTGTACATGTCGCCGTAATAGAACTTGCCGCTCATGGTGCAGCCCTCGATGACGTTGCCGTCGCCGCTGACTTCACCCACAATACCGCCGCACCATTGCGAACCCATAATCCTGGAATATTGCGTGCCGGAACCGGACCAGCCGCTTGGGTGAGCGAAGTAGTTGCGCTGCGTGCCATTCACTCTGAGGTTGCGGATGGTGGCGCCCCCGATGTGGCTGAACGGGGCGTGATAGTCATTGCCCACATCCAATTCATCTGAGTTGATGGTCAGCGTATAGCCCTGTCCGTCGAAGAAGCCGTTGAAGGGATATTCCGAGGTGCCGACGAGATCGTCGCAGTAGCCCAGGTCGATGTCGTTCATCAGCTTGACGTAGATGGGCTGGGTGCCGTTGTTGACGAGGTTGCGGAAGTAGCGCCAGTCGGCGGCGGTCTTCAGCTCGATGGGGTGGTTCTTGCCGTAGGTGTCTTCGATGTAATGCACCCTGAGGTAGGGGAAGGCCTGCTGCCAGAGCGCCGTCTGTCCAGGAAGCACGTGGAAAAGGGTTGTGGTACCGAACTCCGTGGCCGTGTTCGGCCATGTGATGCTGCCAGGGACCGGGATGTAGGAATAGACGTCGATGTTGTCGTCAAGCCCATTGAATGCTTCTGCACCGATGGAGGTCACCGACCTTGGCAGAAAAACCGTTTTCAGATATTGGCAGTCCTTGAAGGCTTCCTTGCCAATGGAGGTCACGCCGTCGGGGATGACGGCTTCGTCGATGGGCGCTCCCGCAAACATATAGTCGGGGATGGTCGTCATCGTGCTGGGGATGTCGAAGTGCCAGATTTTGCTGTCTTTGAATGCACCCTCGCCGCAGTCCTCCAGGGTGGCGGGCTGCTTGATGACCTGGGCGGGGCTGTTGCAGAAGGCGTATGCACCGATGTAGCGCACGCCCCAGTCGAGGCTGATGGTGTCGACTGTTTGATTCATGTCGATCAGGTAGTCCCAAGCGGGCACGCCCTTGGCCGTTTCGGTCTTCTCCTCCGCTTCGTCGTAGTCGTTCATGCGGCCGGTGGCTTGATCGTTTACGGGATAGAACTTGAGCGTCTTGTTTTCCTTATCGTATGTCCAGGCGATGCCGCCGCCGCAATCCATCTCGCAGGAACGGTTAATCAGGGCAAAGAATCTCCTGTACCACTGTTGGTCGGTCGTGAAGTGGAACGTGGTCTCGTTCCAGAAGTCGCGGGCGCAGCCTTCCCATGTCGTCAGGTCGCTTTCGATGTAGACATTGGCCACCGTGGTGAAATTCGCAAAGGCATTGCGGCCAATCTTCGTGACGCCATCTTCGAAGGTGACCTTCCTCACCTTGGTGCCATACTGCATCCAGGGCACGTCGTCAGTAGAGCTGTAGTCGGCCATTTCGCCGTTGCCGCTGACCGTGATGGTGTTGTCAGTGCTCAGCGTCACGGTGCAGTCGCCCGAAGTCCACGAATTGCTCTCGCCAGTATAGTGGATGCCGTCGGCCAAGTCGGGATAGGCGGTGATCCAGTCTTCCCAGACGTCTTCACCGACGACTAAGTTGCAGCTTGAGGCGGCCGGCGGATTGACCCATGTCTCGAAGGGACTTCCCTTGCATGTCATGACTGACAGTTCGGAATAGATGAAGGCATGGTCGCCGATATAATTCACGCTTTGGCCTATGGTAATTTTTGCGCCGTTGGCCAAAAGACCGCTTAAGTAAAACGCCTGCTCGCCAATCTTGGTCACTCCGTCGCCTATGACGATGTTGCCGGCATAGAGGCAAAGATAAAAGGCCTGGTCAGCAATTTCCGTCACGCTGTTGGGGATGATGATCTCTTCGACGGGCAATACAGCCAGAGATGCTACTCCGATATAGGTGACGCCTTCTTCGATGACCAGCTTATTAACTTGTTCGTAGAAGGGCTTCCATGGCGTTTGGTTATCATCGATACTTTCCACGATCGCATCGTAGTCAGCCATTCGCCCGCCGGCAGCTGTGGGGCTGATGGTCAGCGTCTGCGATTCCGAGTCGTAGTTCCAAGCGCACTCTCCGCAGGTGCCGCTGGTGGCGACGGGCTCTTCAGTGTCCTGTGCCCAAGCCCCCAGTGCGACCGCGCACAGG